>Ga0316206_1000535_pt1 | contig 48337 bp, 44 predicted proteins | sample 6monthpyrite_MG_FD_204942 | JGI IMG/M metagenome (GOLD analysis project Ga0316206, IMG submission 204942) | Microbial mat bacterial communities from mineral coupon in-situ incubated in ocean water Damariscotta River, Maine, United States -... | ecosystem: Environmental > Aquatic > Marine >...
TGTCACAACCCACATCAGACGCATCACCTTGTTGACCAGGTAGTGCATAGATGACTCGCTCACCTTGTTCACGTAGCTCATGTACCGCCTCACACAAGCCATCATCTTTGACCGCCGGTGCAAAAATGCCACCATTTGCATGTGATGGCAGCAAAGAAGACAACTGGATCAGCAGTTTCAGATCCGCACTAAAACCTGTCGCAGGACGCGCACGACCAAAAATACGACCAATATCATCGTAACGACCGCCCCGAGCTATCTCTTCTCCATAACCTGGCACAAATGCAGCAAATACCAAACCTGTCTGGTATGCATAACCACGTAATTCAGCAAGGTCATAATGTACTGACAGGCCAGGGTGTCTTTCCAGAATGGAGTCAGATATTTGCATCATATCTTCCAGTGCATTTTGTACCTTGTCACTGGCACCTGACAATTCCTGCTGTGCACGTCTCAATGTTTCCGGCCCACCATTTAAATCAGCAAGCACTAATAACCAGCGTGACATGTCTTTATCCAGTGACATGCTTTCAACCAGGGCACCAAGTTCGGGGATTGCCTTACGCTGTAATGCATCAAATAATGCCTGCTCCTGCGACGAATCAAGACCTGCCTGTTCCATCAAGCCCCGAAAAATGCCTACATGGCCCAGATCGATGTGCACATCGACGACACCTGCTAACCTCAGTGTATCAAGCATGAGCTCCAGAATTTCAAAGTCACTTTCAAGCCCGGCGTGACCATACAATTCGGCACCAATCTGTAATGGCGTACGTGAGCCTGCAAAGCCTGATTTAAAAGTCCGTAAAACGGTCGCAAGATAACAAAGCCGGACAGGACTGTCCTGCTGTATCTGGTGAGCGTCAATCCGGGCAGCCTGCAATGTCATATCTGCACGCAACCCCATTTGCCGCCCACTTAATGCATCAGTTACCTTGAATGTCTGAATATCCAGTTCCTTGCCACTACCTGCCAGCAATACATCCAGATACTCAACAAAAGGGGTCATTACCAGATCGTAACCACAACAGGAAAAATGATCGAGCAAGCGCCTCCTTAACTGCTCCAGTACAGATGCCTGGGCAGGCAGGGTTTCCTCGATGCCGTCAGGCAGCATCCATTTAGCCATGGTTGTAGTATTTTGATCTGTCATGATTCACTTCTATTTACAAACGCACAAACCCGGTTATTTTACCCCCGCTTCACACAGGAAACCAGTCAACATCGAAATAAAGTGGTCTTTCAGGGAAGGTTAATGCTTGATCACGTATAATAAAACCAGTCCAATCAACATCATCACCAGACCGGTAACACGCAATGTACGGTCGTCCATCTGTAACATTTGCACCATATATCGCCGCATTGAGCCTGGACTGAGAAAAGGCAGGATACCTTCAAACACCAGAACCAGCGCCAGCGCCGCCCAGAAATCATTCATAAAAAAAGCTCCAATCCTGTTCAGGCACCGGGTCTTATGGGCGTAGAAAAAACAATACCAGGCCGAAACCTGGTATTGCTGAAGCTATCATAGACACTAACGAATACCAGATGATGAGCCAAAGTATTTAAAGAACTCTGAATCCGGCTCCAATACAAGCACATCATTCTTACTACTAAAGGTTTTCTGATAAGCCTGCAGACTTCTGTAAAACGCATAGAAATCCTTATCCTTACCATAAGCGGTTGCATAGATTTCAGTCGCTATCGCATCACCCTGGCCTTTGATCTGTTCTGCTTCCTGGCGGCCTTTAGCGATACTTTCCTTTACCGTCCTGTCAGCTTTAGCAATAATTATTTGCTTGATCTTTTCACCCTGAGCACGATAATCCTTCGCCTGCCTCAAACGCTCTGTTTTCATGCGATCAAATACAGACTCACGGGCTCGATCAGGTAACTCGATTTGTTTAATTCGAACATCGAGAATCTTGATACCAAATTTTATCATTTCTGTATTCGCACGTTCGCTTATACTCGTCATGATTTCGGCACGTTCGCCAGAAACAGCTTCACGTAATGTACGACTACCCAGCTCTTTCTGTAAACCATCTTTCATAATCGCCATCATGCGCAGTGCTGCCTGCTCCTTGACACCAAATGCACGATAAAACTTTTTAACGTCAATGATTTGCCATTTTACAAAGTAATCCATATCAACATATTTTTTCTCACCGATCAAAATACGCTGCGGACGCTCGTCCAAAGTCAGTACCCGTTTATCAAACTTTCTGACTTTATTAACAAACGGAACCATAAAATGTAACCCTGGCTTGTAATCATAACGTTCAATCTTACCCAAACGGAAAACAGCAGCATGCTCTGTTTCTGTCACGATAAAAGCAGAACTCCAGCCGACAATAATTAATGCCAGCCCGATTATGAGTGCCAGTAATGAGGAAGTTTTCATATTAGCGTCCTCCCCTTTCACGTCCGGTAAAGTCAGGATATTGAATAGGCGTCGACTTTCCAGCGCTGGAATTATTTACTGAAGAACCTGCTGATGTTCTGCCCACTGCCGTCCTGTTCATCATTTCCTGCAATGGGATATACATAATATTATTACCTTTTTTCATCTTAACGATTACTTTGCTTGTGTTACTCAGCACTTCTTCCATGGTTTCAATATACATACGTTTACGTGTAATATCGGGCGCTTTTATATACTCTGCATATGTTTGCAGAAAACGACTGGTATCACCGCGTGCTTTTGCTATTTTTTGCAATTTATACGCCAGCGCATGTTCTTTCAGACTCTGCGCCTGTCCTTCCGCGCGTGGAAGCACATCATTTGCATAAGCCTGAGCTTGCTTCTTGAACTTATCCTGATCTTCTTTGGCACGCTGAACATCGATAACGGCCGAATCAATTTCTTTCGGTGGACGCGCATTCTGCAAGTTAACACTAACAACCGACAGACCCGTATTATAGCTATTTAACACATTTTGAATCTCAGTACGCGTATGATTTACCAGCTCAGCACGACCATTACCCTTGTCCAGAATATCATCCATGGTGCGATGACCAACCGCCGTTCTTAATGCACTTTCTGTTACTTCTTCCAGTGTCATGATCGGGTTAGCCACTTCAAACAGATATTTCTTTGGATCAGTAATGCGATACTGAACTTCCAGCTTGATGAAAATAATATTTTCATCACCCGTCAACATCAGGTATTCCTGACTATACTTGTCAACACGTGTCACATTAACTTTTGATTCTTTTTCGATCGGTATCGGTAACCGCCAATGCATGCCTGGCATAGTCACCTCATTAAATTTACCCAAACGCAAAACAACGGCCTTTTCCTGCTCATCTACTATATAGAAGCCTGTCGCTCCCCAGATCAACAAGGCTATGCCTATAATCACTGCAATAAAAGATGCGGGTGCACCCTGACTGCTTCCTCCACCCGTGGAGCCGGAAGAACCTTTTCCTCCAAACACGCCTTTAAATTTGTTTTGCATCTTTTTAACAATTTCGTCCAGATCTGGTGGCCCATCCTGGTTATTTTTATTACCCCAGGGATCTTTGTCTTTATTGCCACCCGGTTCATTCCAGGCCATAGTTGACTCCGTCATTATTCAATTAAAAAAAGTTAAGCATTTGAAGCTGAGATCGTTTGATTACCCGGCTTGCCCTGCGATTCTACTGGATTTATTTCCAGCTCGATAGAAAATTTCTTCTGTATTCTTGCAAAATCCTGTCGTGACAAAAGGATATTCAACAAACTTTCACCTTGTTTACCCGTTTCTTCTGCGATAACCGCACCCATTTCATAAAGTGCTGCACGTATATTACCCAACGCCGGGGCAAGAATAATCTCGCCCTGTACCTTGTCTCGTAACAAAAATTCACTGATAGCCTGCCCTAGCAGATCCATCCCTTCACCAGTTATGGCAGATACCCAAACCCTAACAGGAACGCCCTGATCATCATAATCAATTTTAGCTTCGCTACCGGTCAGGTCAATTTTGTTAAACACCTGAATTTGAGGCGTATCCGCTGCCCCAACCTGACTCAGTACATTATTCACCTGTTCTATGTAAGCCTGACGCTCATGATCATGACTGTCTATTACATGCAGCAACACATCTGCTTCACAGGTTTCTTCCAGTGTTGATCTGAATGCTTCGACCAGATCATGAGGTAGATGGCGAATAAATCCTACCGTATCCGCCAGGACAACATGACCGACACCTTGTAAATCCAGTCGCCTTAAAGTTGGGTCCAGTGTTGCAAACAACTGGTCTGCAACATAAACCCCGGCATCGGTCAGACGGTTAAATAAGGTCGACTTACCGGCATTGGTATAACCCACCAGTGATACTGCAGGTACCATAGCCCGTCTGCGCGCACGACTTCCCAGGTGGCGTTGATCTGTATATTTTTCCAGTCGTCGCTTTAGTTGCTTTATTCGATCTCCAATCAAGCGACGGTCAGTTTCCAGCTGTGTTTCACCCGGACCACGTAATCCGATACCACCTTTCTGACGTTCCAGATGCGTCCATCCACGCACCAGTCGCGTTGATAAATGTTTTAATTGTGCCAGCTCTACCTGTAATTTACCTTCAAATGAACGCGCACGCTGAGCAAAAATATCCAGTATCAAACCTGTACGGTCAAGCACCCGACATTCCAGTTTAGCTTCCAGGTTACGCTCTTGAGAGGGTGAAAGCGTGTGGTTAAATAAAACCAGTTCAATATCCAGCGCCTTGACCTGCTGATGAATCTCATCCACTTTGCCACTACCTACAAAATAACGGGGATCAGGCCTGTCGCGGCTACCCGTAATCGTTTCAAGCACAGTGGCACCTGCTGATTCAGCCAGCTCTTCGAATTCCTGCAACTGTTCGCGTTGCCCTTCTGAATATAAATCGATATGAACCAGCAGCGCCTGTTCACCCGAGCGGGGCCTGTCAAACAAAGGCACCCCCGGCTGAATAAGCGCTACAGGTATCAGGCATTGCCTGGATCAGAAACATCGTCTGCACTTGCAATTTTGACATTCCGCGCGGGCACAATAGTAGAAATAGCATGCTTATAAACCATTTGGCTTACCGAGTTCTTTAGCAATACAACAAACTGGTCAAAAGACTCAATCTGTCCTTGCAGTTTAATACCATTTACCAAAAAGATAGAAACCGGTACTTTTTCTTTACGTAAAGCATTCAGGAAAGGTTCTTGTAATGATTGTCCCTTGGCCATAACGGGCCTCCTTTATTTTATTATTGAGTGATATCTGCTTATCCCCAACAGTATCACCAAGACAAATTATCCATACTCTGCTAAAAGTCCAGAGTAAATATTCAAATATTTCAAAAAGTTAACTACTCACCACCATGATAAAATAGTTAATCCGCTTCAGTATAGCACAGCGAGTAAATTCAGTTAATCTGCAAAGGCAATTCTTTAAGGCTTTTCAAGACCTTACCAAGCAAGTGGTTATCCAGTGCATCAAACCACCGAACCTGTGATTCTGACCGCAACCAGGTCATTTGCCGCTTGGCTAATTGCCGGGTTGCAATAACCCCTCTTTCCCGCATTACATCATATGTATAGTCACCCAATATGAATTTCAAGGCCTGCCGGTAACCTACCGAACGCATCGAGGGTAAATCAGGCGTCAGGTCATCTCTCGCATAAAGCTCCCGGACCTCTTCGACAAAACCCTGCTCCAGCATCATATTAAAACGATGCTCGATTCGCTTATGCAAAATACCCCGGTCAGCAGGGGCAATTGCCAGATGAGTAACATCGTATGAAAATGATTGTCGTTCCTGTTCGGCAAAATGCGCACTCAAACTCTTGCCAGTAATTTCATATACTTCTAACGCCCGCTGTATTCGTTGCGGGTCATTCTGATGAATACGCGCTGCTGACTCCGGGTCTACATGAGACAGGAGCTGATGCATAAATCCCCATCCTTTTTCCTTTGCCTCCAGTTCAAGACGCTGACGAATCATTTCATCTGCTTCTGGCAATACAGACAAGCCATAAAATAATGCGCGGTAGTACATCATTGTTCCACCCACCAGCAGTGGAATTTTTCCTTGAGCGGTTATCTCAGCCATCTCACGTAAAGCATCCTGACAAAAGCTGGCAACAGAATAGGTTTCTGCCGGATCACGAATATCTATCAACCGGTGAGGTGCTCGCTTTAATATTTCTGCATCAGGTTTAGCCGTACCTATATCCATACCCCGATAGATCAGCGCAGAATCGACACTGATAATTTCAAAGGGATATTTTTCCACCAACTCCACCGCCAGATCTGTTTTTCCAGATGCAGTAGGCCCCATCAGAAAAACAGCGGGTGGCATGCTACCCTGCTGTGCCACTAACGCCCTCTCATGAACAGTTTATCCAGTTCGTTCATTGTCATTTGCCGCCAGGTAGGGCGACCATGGTTGCATTGACCACTACGCTCTGTTTGCTCCATGTCTCTCAACAAGGCATTCATTTCAGGTACGGTTAATTGCCGATTGGCACGTATTGATCCGTGACAGGCCACGGTCGATAGAATTTCATTTATCTCGGCCTGAATACGTTGGCTGCTGCCATATTCACCAAGATCAGAAAGTACATCTCTAACCAGTGCAGCAATATCGGCATGACGTAGTAACGCAGGCACTTCACGAACACGAAGCCCTTCGAGACCTGTTCTGTCAATCAACAGGCCCAGGCCTGTAAAGACCTCGGGGTACGTCTCAAGTAAATCAGCCTCACGGGAACTGACAGCGAGTGTCACTGGCACCAGTAATGGCTGTGTGCGTATTCCATCGCCGTCAAAGGCAGATTTAAGTTTTTCATAAGTAATTCGCTCATGTGCAGCGTGCATATCAACAACCACCAGTCCCATTGCATTTTGAGAGAGAATATAAACACCGTGTAATTGTGCCAGTGCGTAGCCCAGAGGGGGGGCATCTTCACCTGCTGATAAAGTTTCTACCCGTTCTGAAACAATCGTATTAACCGTGGGGCGCACTAATTCAGTGTATGCATGTATTTGCTCCTGAACCAATCCCATAGACTGCTGCTGATAAAGAGGTGGGGTATATGCCCTGTCTGTTGAACCGGGCACAGGCTCCTTCTGAATTGACGCTGCCAACACATCGCCATCAAATGTTTCAGCCTGATCTTCAGGGCGCAGGTCTGCCAGTACTTTAAAAATTGTTTGACTGATAAATCCGTGTACTGAGCGACTTTCCCTGAAACGAACTTCAAATTTCGCCGGATGCGCATTCACATCTACCATGACAGGATCCAGGTTTAGAAATAAAACATATGCTGGCTGTCTCTGATGATGCAATACATCACGATAAGCCTGTTTCACTGCATGAACTAATAATTTATCCCGCACCATACGGCCGTTAACAAAAAAATATTGTAAGTCTGCCTGGCTGCGTGAAAATGCTGGCGAGGCAACCCAACCGGACAAATGTAATCCGGATGCCTGATGATCAAGATGAATAACATGGTCGACAAATGCTGAGCCACAAAGCTGCCTGATGCGTTGTTCCTGCTGCTGACGATCCAGTGCCTGTTTCAGGTGATAAACGGGTTTACGGTTATGAGAAAAATGAAATTCGACATCAAAGTGGCTAAGTGCAATTCGTTTAATAATCTGTTCTATATGTGAAAGCTCGGTTCTGTCAGCTTTCAGAAATTTTCTTCTTGCAGGCGTATTATAAAAGATATCTCTGACTTCAATCAGAGTGCCTTGAGGTAATGCAGAAGGCTGAGATGCTTCTGGCGCATCTCCCTGTACAGACCATGCACTTTTCTGCCCTTTCATTCCTGACGTTAAACTAAAACGGGAAATAGAAGCTATACTTGGTAATGCTTCACCTCTGAACCCCAGGCTATCAACCCGCTCAAGGTCTTCCAGCGTTCTTATTTTACTGGTGGCATGACGCTGTAGTGCAACGGCCAGCTCATCACGCTTGATGCCTGAACCATTATCACGGATACGGATCAGGTCTTTGCCACCTTGCTCAATCTCGATATCAATTCGGGTTGATCCTGCATCCAGGCTGTTTTCCAGTAGTTCCTTTACCACCGATGCGGGTCGCTCTATGACCTCACCCGCCGCAATCTGATTAACAAGGTGTTCCGGTAATGGTTGTATATTCATACCATGATTCTATCAGATAATTTCTTCGGCCCCATGAAAAAAGCCTGTATTGCAAATAAACGATACAGGCTTTTTTCAGATTAATCAGGCAAGATCAGAAATCATCATCCCCGCCATCCGAATTACCATCGTTATTTGAGCCGCTACTCCCGGACGATGAGCTGGTCGAACTACCTGACCATGTAGCCGCATACTTTAAAGGTGCTGCCTGACGAGTTGACAAGACTTTATCACCACTTTTTATCTTGCCACGAATTTGACCAACCGGTTTTGCGATTGAAAATTTACTTTTTACGCTAACCACCTGCAGCATCCCGATTTCCTGATCATCACCACCCAGGTCCATGCCGGTTTCAGGATCTATCATCGACTCACCCTTGGACATCAACTTTAAGCGGTCACCTGCATTAACCCGGCCTTTGCCCATATTGATATAAACCTTGCCACTTTTGGCTTTGATAACCGAACCACTCGAGGGTGCGCTGCCAATCTGTTTGACCAGTTCATAAATACCAATATTGACCGCTGCAATTGTAGCTAGCCCTACCGGTGTTTTTGAGTAGGATTCCATGAAACCACCCAGAATACCACCGCCACCAAAACCAAGCGCACCAAACCCGATACTACTATCACTCATGACAGCATTAACCTGTTTGGAAAAAATGATTTCACTGGTGGTAGCATCAATCAGACGAAAATTCATGCCTACCATGGATTTGCTACTGCCTATTTTCAGGCCTCCTAATAATCCGCCTGTTAAACCACCCAAACCAAATTTCTTACCTTCATAATTGGGCTCATAATGCGTGATGACAGCCTGCACCAGATATTGCGCACCCAATACTTTTCCGGTTCTGGCTGCCGAAGGTTTACTGATACGACCTGATGCTCCCAGATCCTGTTCTTTCAATGCTTTTTTCAGCATCACACGCTCAAGCACGCGAAAACGTTTACTTCGATGCATAACATCGGTGATAATCGCATCAATCCCGTCAACGGGTACTCCACTGCCGCCACTTCGATAAGTAACTGAATGGCCATAACGCCCACTCACATAAACCGATGAAGTGCTGGATTTATTTTTAACTGACATAACGCCAACACGTACTTTGTTGCCGCTATATTTACCCCATTTCAATATCACCAGCTCTTTTGCTTCGATCTTGTCAACGACCTCCGGCAATGGCTTGGGCACATTATCTATTACGGAGTAGGCTACATAATCGGCAGCAAATACCTGAAGTGAAAAAGTTAACGAAAAAATCAAACTGACGAAGAAGGATTTCATGATCATTCCTTTCATAGAAAAAACCTCTGTAGAAATTTAGTTTTAACATCGTCACCCATGCAGCCGCAGGCATAACAGAGGAATGACGATTTCCGTACCAAAACAGTTATTAGTAATTTATTTCAGTGCCTGAAATATCACATGCTAACAACACTAAATCAAGCGAAAAACACGGATTACCCGCCAGAAATATCATTGGAAATGCATTATTGGGAGCAACTTCTCAGAAACAGGAAGACTACATAAAACAGGAAGTGAAAATATTTTAACTACCTTCAGGGATAGTCAATATCATACCAATTCGTAAATGATTACCACTAATTCCATTTGTACTGCGCAGATCTTTCAGACTGACATTATATTGCCCTGCAATAGTACTCAGACTATCACCCTTTGCTATCACATGCTTACGGTGTGCCAACAAGGTACCCGGTATAATATTATGGCTGAAATAATTACGTATGCCTCGTAATATAGAAACCGCCATTTTTTCCTGATGCTTTGCGCTTAGTAATTTAAGCTCTTCACTTGGATTGGAAATAAATGCTGTTTCAATCAGGACAGAAGGTATATCAGGCGACTTTAAAACCACAAAACCGGCCTGACCCACTTTCCGTTTATGAACCCGGCCTATATTTTTAAGCTCTCTTAACAGGTAATGCCCCAGTTCCAGACTGGCTTCCACTTTACCATTCATCGATAAATCCAGTAAAACTGAAGCCAACAGATCACTTTTATCGTCAAGGCTTACACCCCCGATAAAATCAGCAGCATTTTCACTTTCTGCTAACCATCGCGCAGTTTCAGTACTGGCACCATGTTCAGACAATGCATAAACAGATGCACCTCTGGCACGTTTATCGTGAAAGGCATCTGCATGAATCGAAATATACATATCGGCTTTTTGTTTGCGTGCAATCTGAACCCGCTTGCGCAAGCCAATATAATAGTCTCCTGTACGAATCATAACCGCGCGCATACCTCGCTGACGTGATATCTGACGCTGGAGACGTCTGGCAATAGCCATAACAACGTCTTTTTCACGTGTACCACGATAGCCGGTTGCACCTGGATCTTCACCACCATGGCCCGCATCAATTGCAATAATCAGGTCACGCCTGCCTTGAGGTTTATGTGATTTGACTGTTTTGACGCTGCGAATTTTTTTACGCTCGGCATCCTGTAAGTCAATTACCAGGCGATGTCCATAGGACTTGTGTGGCTTGAGCAGAAAGCTTTTCGGTTTAATCCCTTTGTGCAAATCCAGTACAATACGTACACCTGCTTTATTATGAACAGCTGTGCGAATACGCTTAACAAGACCTTTACGATACGCAGCTCCCACAAGTTGTTTTTGCAGGCGTGCATTCGGGATATCGATGACAATCCTATTGGGATTTTTCAGGCTGAACAGACTGTGCTGAACAGGCGCACTGACATCAAATACGATGCGTGTACCATCGGGAGAGGCCCATAACCGCGCATCACGAATAGATGCACTATCCGCCCAAAGATTACCACTGAGCAAAAATGCTAATAAAATTAATATGTTACCAGTTATCTTCATGGTTCACCCATGCTGACCTGCTTTATTCCTGATTTCTTGCAGTCTAGTAGTAAGAAAGATAAATGTCAATAGAATCCACTAGATAGAATTACTTGCTAGCCCAGTTTATAAGAAGGTGGCTATAATCCCTTGATGACCATATTACCCATGGGATTCTCTGAACGCATTGTCACGACTCTGCGATCCCCCCTATCTTCAAGTTCAATACAAAGGTCCGGCTCTGGCAACATCCCTTCACCTCGTTCAGGCCATTCGATCAATGTGATTGCAGGAACAGCTAAAAGGTCACGAATACCAATAAATTCAAGCTCTTCCGGGTCTGCCATACGATATAAATCAAGATGATTAACGTGATAACCACCCGCAACATAGGTTTCTACCAGAGTGTAAGTCGGGCTTTTTACCACACCTTCATAGCCCAGACCTTTAATCAGACCTCGCGCTAATGTGGTTTTCCCGGCACCCAGGTCACCTTTCAGGAAAATAAGCACACGACCAAAACACGCAAATGCCAGCCGTCTGCCCAGATCCATCATTGCATCTTCACTGGCGACTGTTCCTGCCCAGACATTCATTATTTTACGACCTCACGTCCAGGATTTACATATTGCCGGATACTATCCAGCAGGTCAGTTGCCATCATGCCTCGCTCCCCTTCTTTAGCTGCTTCATCACCTGCACTGGCATGTACCAGCACTCCTATGCGTGCTGCATTTTCCAGCGATAAACCCTGTGCTATCAATGCTGCAATAATACCCGACAATATATCACCCATGCCGGCTGTAGCCATCCCGGGATTACCTTGTTCACACAACCAGGTATGTTTTTGATCAGGTGCATAAATAAGACTGCCATTACCTTTTAAAATGGCAACTGCATTATATTGATCGGCCAGTTCGCGTACAGACTTGAAACGATTTTGTTGAACACCCCGGGTTGTACCGGATAATAATCGCGCCGCTTCACCCGGATGAGGCGTTATTACCCACCGACCCCGTCGAACATGCTCGGAAGCTAATAAATTTAATCCATCTGCATCTACGACTAAAGGCAATTCACTTTCGAGTGCTGCGGAAAATAATGCTTTCCCCCATGCTGATTGCCCCAACCCCGGACCGATAACGATAACAGTTGCTTTCTTGATCAACACGGAAAGCTCACCGGCAGTTTCAATAGCGTGACTCATTAGTTCAGGATGATTTGCAGAAACCATGGCATGATGTATCTGTCGTGTTGCAATACTGACAAGCCCCGCCCCTGCTCTGGCTGCTCCTAATGCAGCCAGCTGTACTGCACCACTCATGCCATGATCACCTCCCACAACCAACACATGACCATTTTTTCCCTTGTGACAGTCCGGTTTCCTTTGTGGCAGATGGGTGCTTATTTCATTAACACACAGTCGCGTTTTATCCGAACGTATTTTTGCATAAATTTCCTGTGGAATATCAAGATCATCAAATATCAGTTTTCCACAGTGCTGTTGTCCCTGTGCAGTAAAGCAACCTTGCTTGAGCCCGATGTAGCTGACGGTAACATCGGCCCTGACTGCTGCCCCCATAACAATTCCGGTGTCGGCCTGTAACCCGGACGGAACATCTACCGCTAAAACCGGTTTGCCTGAAGCATTTACCTTTTCAATCAGTGTTACCCACTCGCCCTCAACGTCACGTTGCAGACCCGTGCCCAGTAAAGCATCAATCAGTACATCTGATTCTGATAAACAAGTATCTGCATCATCCAGATTAAGCGTATGCCCTTGCAGCTCTCGCCATGCCCGGGCTGCCTGAGCTGCATCGCCTTGCAGCATTGCCGGATCAACCATAGCCAGGACAGTAACGTCCAGTTTTGCTGACATGGCCTGACAGGCGAGCAAGTATCCATCCGCTCCATTGTTACCCCTCCCACACAAAACCAGTAATTTCTTCGCCTCAGGCCATTGTCGGGTTAAAACATTAAAAGCTGCGGAGGCCGCACCTTGCATCAGGGTGTATCCGGGAATACCATAATCCTCGATCGCAATACGATCCATTTCCCGCACTTGCTCTACGCAATAAAGGCTTGAAGGTAAATTGTTTGTTATCATATTAATAAGTATAACCCAGAATCCATATAATCCTGAGAATCCCAAAAATGCAGCCAGATAGTCATCATCAGAATATCAACTATCAACAGCTGTCAAAAACAATCAAGATCTGGGCCGGCGAACTGGGATTTCAACAAACAGGCATCAGTGATATTGATTTATCCGGACACGAACAATTTCTGCAACAATGGATTGACGCCGGTTTTCATGGCGAAATGGATTATATGCATAAACATGGGAGTAAGCGCAGCCACCCTGATGAGCTTATTCCCGGTACTGTACGCGTTATTTCTGTACGCATGGACTACTGGCCACAACAGGCACGTAAAGCTGAAGCTGTACTGGAAGATCCTGTTACTGCGTATATCTCCCGTTATGCACTTGGACGTGATTACCATAAAGTATTACGTTCACGGTTAAAAAAACTGGCCAAAAAAATCCAGCAGGAAATTGGCGAATTTGGTTTCCGGGTATTTGTTGACAGCGCTCCTGTTCTTGAAAAAGCACTGGCAGAAAAAGCCGGGCTGGGCTGGATTGGAAAACACAGTAATGTTATTAACGAAAAAGCCGGTTCTTTATTTTTTCTCGGCGAGCTCTATACAGATCTGCCGCTACCCATAGACGAACCCGCCATTAACCATTGCGGAACCTGCAATACCTGCATCGACAGTTGTCCGACACAGGCTATTGTCGCTCCCTATAAGGTTGATGCGCGACGTTGTATTTCATATCTTACAATTGAGTTACGTGGTGCTATCCCTGTTGAATTCAGACCACTGATAGGTAACCGCATCTATGGCTGTGATGATTGTCAGATAGTTTGCCCATGGAACCGCTTTTCCGTGAACACAACTGAAAGTGATTTTTCACCGCGCCAGCAACTCGATACTGCCACGCTGATTGAGTTATTCAATTGGGACGAAAACACTTTTTTGCAACGAACAGAAGGCTCTGCCATTCGTCGTATAGGCTATGAATGCTGGATGCGCAATATAGCCATTGCTTTAGGTAACAGTGAAAAGACGCAAGCGGTTATTCATGCACTGGAAGCACGGAGGCAACATCCATCCAGACTCATTCAGGAACATGTTATCTGGGCTCTTCAACACCTGAATAGTGATCATTAGATCAATTGCCTGCAGATTTATCTTTTAACGTGTCATTTTTTGACAAACAGTAATTGATCAGCCCGTTTGTAGATGCATCATGACTACTCACCGGCTGACCTGTACGTAATTCAGCCTGAACCTTCAGGGCCAGTTTTTTACCCAGCTCTACACCCCATTGATCATACGAGTTAATATCCCAGATAACGCCCTGGACAAAAGTTTTATGCTCATACAGTGCAATCAATGCACCCAGTGTTTCCGGCGTAATTGACCCCACAACCAGACTGTTACTGGGGCGATTACCGGTAAAAATCTTGTGGGGTAGCAGCGTTGAAATTTCAGGCTCACTCATACCTTGCTCCAGTAGCTCATGACGAACTTCTTCCGGGGAGCGGCCCCGCATTAATGCTTCAGTCTGGGCAATAAAATTGGATAACAGAAAACGATGATGTTCACCCAATGCATTATGAGAACAAACAGGAATAATAAAGTCTACGGGGATCAGTCGTGTACCCTGGTGCAACAACTGAAAAAAAGCATGCTGACCATTCGCCCCGGGCTCACCCCAGATAACCGGGCCTGTATGATAATCAACTGCTTCACCTGCATGTGTAACACCTTTCCCATTACTCTCCATATCCCCTTGCTGGAGATATGCAGGAAAACGTGCGAAGTAATGGTCATACGGCATAATGCCGTGAGTTTCGGCTGCGTAAAAATTGGTATACCAGATGCCCAGCATGGCCATAATTACCGGCATATTTTGTTCAAGTGGCGCTGACCTGAAATGCTCATCCATCGCATGTGCGCCTGCCAGAAACTTTTCAAAATTATCCATACCGACAGAAATAGCGATAGACAAGCCCACCGCTGACCAGACCGAATAACGCCCACCGACCCAATCCCAGAATTCAAACATGTTACTGGTATCAATACCAAATGCACTCACTGCTTCAGAATTAGTAGAGATCGCGACAAAATGCTTCGCTATATCAGACTCAGTGGCACCTGATCCCAGAAACCAGTCCCGGGCAGTATAGGCATTGGCAATGGTTTCCTGTGTAGTAAATGATTTAGAAGCTACCAGAAACAGGGTTGTTTCCGGATCAAGACGCGCACAGGTCTCGGTCATATGTGTGCCGTCTATATTCGACACAAAATACATTTTCAGCCCTGGATCACTATATGGCCGGAGAGCCCCACACACCATAATAGGCCCCAGATCAGACCCGCCTATGCCAATATTGACTACATGCTCAATCGGTTTTCCGGTGTATCCCCGCCATTCTTTAGTTCTCACCTTTTCAGAAAACAGGCGCATTTTTTTCAAAACCGCATTCACCTGGGGCATGACATCTTCATTATCAACAACAATGGAGTGGTTACTACGATTGCGCAACGCGACATGTAAAACAGCACGATCTTCAGTTGCATTAATATGCTCACCGGCAAACATCTGGTCACGACGGGCTTCAACATTGCGTTCGCGTGCCAGCTGCATCAACAGCTTCATTGTTTGATCATTGATGCGATTCTTTGAATAATCCAGAAATATTTTTGCTGCTGTCAGTGAATAGCGCTCAAACCGCTGCTGATCCTGCTTGAATTGATCGAGCATCTGTAGTTCATAGGTTTCTTCCCAATGAGCTTGCAAAGCTTGCCAGACAGGTAAAGAAGTTAGTAATGACATGATGTCCTTATGATTGTTGGTTATCATTTAATCAGTGTTTATTCCAGCATAATCATATCAGTTTAATTTTAAAAAGGCTGTAAAAACCAATCACATAGACACGCATCAGGACTTTTACCAATGTCCAGATCGCAATTTTATTGTTGATCAGCTATAATTCGTCGGTTTTTTACTATCAGAAATTTAGCTGAAGCCAAAATATGTATATAGACGATTTACAGAAATTACTCCCTAAAGACAAAGAGCTACGTTCACGCGTCAAACTATTTGGCAACCTTTTAGGGGATGTCATACGTGAGCATGCGGGTGCCGATATCCTCAAAACAGTTGAAACACTGCGCAAAGGCTTCATCAAGCTACGTCTGGAAGATAATCCGCTTAAACGCAAAAAACTACGCGAATATATCAGTCAGCTTGCCCCGGATACACTGAGTCAGGTGCTGCGTGCATTTAGTATATATTTTAGCCTGGTGAGTATTGCTGAAGAAGCTTTCATGCATCAGCAACGTCGTCGCCAGGTGCGATCAGGTGCCGCTCTCTGGACCGGTTCTTTTGCTGACACTCTCACCCAGTTTATGGTTGACGGTATTACTGCTGACCAGCTACAAACATTAATGGATCGCCTGGCATATATACCTGTTTTCACTGCCCATCCCACTGAATCAAAACGCCGCACGATTATGGAAAACCTGCGCCGTCTGTTTGTTATCAGCAACCAGTTACAAAACAGGAGTCTGGGTAAGGATGAAATTCACGAAATTAAACAAACGCTGAAAAATGAAATCCAGATATTATGGAAAACGGACGAGGTCCGCACGCACAAACCTAAGGTTCATGACGAAATTAAAAACGGACTTTATTATTTCCGTGAATGCCTGTTTGATGCGATACCCCAGGTCTATCGTTATCTGGAAAAATCGACTTATCGTAATTTTGGCAATGATGAACAGGGTAATCCTAAAATCAGGGTGCCCAGTTTTATTCATTTTGGCTCATGGATAGGCGGTGACCGTGACGGCAATCCTTTTGTTAAACCTGAAACAACTGCCATGGCTGTGCGCATGCATAACCAGGAAATTCTACAGGAATATATCCGTCGTATAGAAGCGCTGAGTCACGTACTGACCCATTCAGACCAACTCATCACCCCAAGTGATGCAATACTGCAAAGTCTGACCGAAAAATGTGACTTGTGTGACACAGTATTCGCCGATAAACCCACACGTTTTATCCACGAACCTTATCGTCGTAAGCTTTATCTGATTCGTTACCGTTTAAGCCAGAATATCTCTGCAGCCGAACAGCGCATCGAAGGTACCTTCCCGGATTCAACGGGCGCTTATCAGAATGAAAATGAATTCCTTCAGGACTTGCTATTAATCAGCGACTCACTTAAAAGCCATGGTGATGCCAATATTGCAGAGGCCGGGCTCAAGGATCTGATTCGGCTGGTAGAAACATTTGGCTTTTACCTCGTCCAACTGGATATCCGCCAGGAATCAACACGTCACTCTGAAGCAGTTAACGAACTTTGCAGCTCCCTGGGCATCCATCAGGATTATAACAGCCTGAAAGAAACGGATCGCCTTGACCTGCTTTCGTCTGCATTGCGTGACAGCAACATTCCACAGCTGAAACTGGATGAGTTGCAGGAGCTGACACGTGAGACAATTGAAGTTTTTCATACGATGAAAGACATGCGTCATGAAGTCAGCCCTGATGCCTTTGGTAACTATGTAATATCAATGACTCATTGCGCCAGTCATGTCATGGAAGTCATGTTCCTGGCCAGACTCACCGGTCTGGCAGGGTTTAAAGACAATAAATGGTTTTGTGATATCAATATTTCACCGTTATTTGAAACCATCGAAGATCTCTCTCATATAGAAGAAGTGCTGATTAATCTGCTCGGCAATCAAACCTACGCAGAACTTCTGCGAACAGCGGGTAACGTTCAGGAAATTATGCTCGGCTATTCTGACTCATGTAAAGATGGTGGCATTCTTGCCTCTGGCTGGAGTCTGTACGAAGCGCAAAAAAAGATTATTCGCCTGGCTGACGAACACAAGGTTGAAGTACGCCTGTTCCATGGCCGCGGTGGTACCATCGGTCGCGGCGGTGGCCCAACACATGAATCAATCTTGTCGCAGCCATCCAATACGGTACATGGACAAATTAAATTTACAGAACAAGGCGAAGTACTGTCTTCTAAATACAGTAATATGGAAACAGCTACATATGAGTTGACCATGGGTATTACCGGGTTAATGAAAGCCAGTCGCTGCCTGATTGAGCCAACTGAAAATGAACGTAATGATTACATGGGTATCATGGATGAAATCACTCGTATTGGCGAAGGCAGTTATCGTGACCTGACAGATAACTCTCTGGCTTTTCTTGATTACTTCTATGAAGCGACCCCCGTATCTGAAATCGGGCTGATGAATATTGGCTCTCGCCCTTCTCACCGTAAAAAACAAGACCGCTCCAAAGGTTCTGTTCGTGCTATACCCTGGGTATTTGGCTGGGCACAATCTCGCCAGACATTGCCCGCATGGTATGGTATCGGCGCAGCACTTGAACAATGGCGTCGAAATGACCCGGAACGACTGGCCAAACTGCAAAAAATGTATCATGACTGGCCTTTCTTCCGTGCATTACTTAGCAACAGTCAGATGGCCTTGTTTAAAAGTGAAATGGATATTGCGCGCGAATACGCAACGTTGTGTCTTGATGAAGATACTGAACGTGATATTTATGCAAAAATTCGTAGTGAGTATGACCGCACTGTGAATCAGGCTTTAAACATAACCAACCAGCATGGTTTACTGGAAGAAACGCCTGCACTGGCGCTGTCATTAACGCGGCGCAACCCATATCTTGACCCGCTGAATTACATTCAGATTACATTACTGGAACGCTATCGCAATGATCTGGAAGCCGATATTGAAGACTCTATCTGGCTTGATCCATTACTACGTTCAATTAATGCGATTGCTTCAGGTATGCGTAATACGGGTTAGTGAATTACGTGCGTTGATATCTTTGCAACCGTTCTAAAAATATGTACGTTCCCATATAGAGATACGGGAACGTATATATTTCGCAAACCCTATAATTTTTCCCAGACCAGTATCCGGTTATTAGCCGGCATTTCGATATCATCTATTCGGCGCAACCCGGCACGCTCTGCCAGTCTGTCCAGATCAGTCAGATCCCTGATACCACTTAACGGATCACGCTGCTTTAGCCACTGATCAAAACGTGCATTACTTTCACTGGTGTAACTTCCGTTATAATTAAACGGTCCATAAAGCGCGAATATAGCCTGACGATTCATCACCGACCCCAGCCCGTCAAATAAGTTTTCCACATGAGGCCAGGACATAATATGTACTGTATTGGCTGAAAACACATAGTCAACTGGCTCAATCGACCAGTCAGACTGACTAACATCAAGACACTTCAGTGGTAAAATATTTTCCAGCGCACAATCATCGAGCCAGCATTGAATACCTTTCAGGTATTCTGACCTGTCTGTAGGTTGCCAGTCCAGATGGGGTAACTGCTCAGCAAAAAATACGGCGTGTTGCCCGGTACCACTGCCGAGTTCCAGAACGCGCCCTGGTTGTTGAAACAACCCCTGTAAGGTTTCCAGAATAACCTGTTTATTTTCTTCGCAAGACTCAGCAAATGGTTTTGTCATCGAATATCACCATTGATTAACCGTATTTCTTTCATCTTAAACCCGTGAGAATAAACAAAATATCACAGAGAGCGGGATGAACATGATAAATAAAACGGGATATGTCTAGGCCACCTGTACCGGTATAGCGTTACGACAGTTCTTGATCTGGTTATTTTCATCCAGATAGACTAACTGGGGTTTGAAGCTGGCCAGTTCTTTCTGGTCAATCACTGCATAGGTGCAGATGATTATACGGTCACCAGGATTGGCTTTATGTGCGGCAGCACCATTAACAGAAATAATGCCTGATTTTTCTTCCGCGCGGATAGCATAGGTAGTAAAACGTTTACCGTTATTCAGATTATAGATCTGAATTTGCTCATACTCATGAATGCCTGCTGTATCCAGCAAAAAGCCATCTATCGCGCAAGAGCCTTCATATTCGAGCTCTGAATGTGTGACATGTGCGTGGTGCAGCTTGGCTTTTAGCATTGTTCGTTGCATGGACTATCCTGTTGATTTTCGTCTGCCATAGTAAAACGCAATTATATCAGATATTTATTGTAATGTTATCTATCAGGCGCGCCTTACCACATTTGACCGCAGCCAGAATCACCAGTTCCCGATCACCTGTGTTTGCCTGCTGAAGATCGGTAACCCGACGAATACTGACATATTCGACCAATAATCCTGAATTTTCGATGATTTTAGCAGCATATTGTTCTTGTTCACGAAAGTTAACCACTGTATCTAACAAATTCCCGGAAACTGATTGCAGGGTTTGATGAAGCACTGGTGCAAGTTTACGCTCTGTCTCGGATAAGTAGCTGTTCCTGGAGCTCATCGCCAGTCCGTCGACTTCACGCGTCGTTTCAACGCCCATTACCTTGACCGGAAAATCAAGATCGACCACCATTTTTCTAATTAAAAATAGCTGCTGAAAGTCCTTCTCACCAAATACGGCTACATCCGGTTGTACGATGTTAAATAATTTTGCAACAACCGTCGTTACCCCCTCAAAATGTCCCGGACGAAATTCACCGCACAAAATGTCCGATAAACCAGGCACAGTCACTCGTGTTTCAAACTTGCTATTTTCAGCATAGATCTCGGCTACTTCAGGTGCAAACAACAGGTCAGCCTGACGTTCGGCCAGTTGACTGCTATCACGATCCAGTGTTCTCGGGTAATTATCGATATCTTCATTTTCACCAAACTGGGACGGATTCACAAAAATACTGACAACAACCTTGTCTGCATGCTGCAAAGCATAATCTACCAGCTTCAAATGTCCGTCATGGAGATTACCCATGGTAGGCACCAACGCAACCGTTTTTCCTGCCTGTTTCCAGGACTTGACGGTATTTTGAACCTGCTGTTTAGTTTTGATGGTTTGCATGAAGCGGATTGTAACGCAAAGTCCGAAAGGCGGCTACGATGACTAACGCATCAGAACTGGTATTTTTATCGTTGTGCTTATAAAAAACTATGCTCTTCTGCGGGGAAGCTACCTTCCTTGACTGCCTGTATATATGCTTTAACCGCTTCTGCAATGGATGCCTGGCCTTGCATAAAGTTTTTGCTGAAACGCGGCGGTTTTCCGGGTGTGATTCCGAGAATATCCTGTAATACCAGCACTTGTGCGTCGGTACCCGAACCCGCCCCGATACCAATAACAGGCACATTAACATTGGCGGTAATTTCTGCCGCAAGACTTGCAGGAACACATTCCAGCAGTAGTATGTCAGCACCGGCATCCTGCAATTTTTCTGCATCCATCAACATTTCATCGGCGCTGGCTTTATCACGTCCCTGCACCCGATACCCACCCATTTTATGTACTAATTGTGGTTTGAGACCTAAATGCGCGCACACAGGGATACCTTGCCTGGCCAATGCAGTCACCGTCGGTACCTGCTCTGCACCGCCCTCCAGTTTGACCATATGAGCACCCCCTTCCTGCATGAGCCAGGCTGCATTATCCTGCGCCCTGATCGCATCCGGGAAACTCATAAAAGGCATATCTGCCATCAGTAATGCGCGCTGACTCATACGTGCAACACATGCCGTATGATAAACCATATTTTCCATGGTAACGGGGACAGTGGTTTCATGTCCCTGAATCACCATCCCCAGTGAATCACCTATCAGAATAATATCGACTCCTGCCTGATCAAGCACATGTGCAAAACTGGCATCATATGCCGTCAGGCAGGTTGACTTCTCACCTGCCTGCTTTTGTTTCTTCAGGCTATTTATAGTGACTCGCTGAACCGCTTTTTTGTCTGACTTGTACATAAGGCACCTGGCTTACATGGCTATGGGTAACGGGTTGAAATAATGTCTTCCACTCTGTACCGACATAATTCGTTTTAATAATAACTGATAATCTTCGTCACGATTAACCGGGTCAATATCAGCCGCATTTACGATCAATAATGGAGCATCATGATAATCATGAAAAAACCGTGAATACACTTCAACCAGTCCATTCAGATAGGTCTCATCAATCATTTGCTCAGATCGAATTCCACGCTGAATAATGCGCTGACGAAGAATATCAACCGGTGCTTGCAAATAAACCACCAGATCCGGACGAGGTGCTGATATATCAAGACTGTCAGCAACCTGCTGGTACAGCTTCATCTCATCAGGCGCCAGCGTCAATTCAGCAAACAAACGATCTTTATCCATCAGGAAGTCCGCTACCCGTACCGGAGTAAACATATCGTCCTGACGTAATGCCTGTATTTGCTCGGAACGCTGGAACAGAAAAAACAACTGCGTCGGTAGCGCCCCGGCTTTCGGGTCTGCATAAAACCGGTCCAGAAAAGGATTACTGGCAGCATCTTCCAGCATCAGTTCAGAACCAAAACTGTCTGACAATCGTCTGGCGAGACTGGTTTTACCCACACCAACAGGTCCTTCAACAACAATATAACGATGCGGCGATGTCGCTTGTATCATAAATTATAATCCAGTTTTTCAATGAGCTCTCCAACCAGCTCACCTTGCAGTAACTCACTCAGCTTGCCCTGCCCTGGTATCACCAGTTCAGGATTCAGGTCATACAAAGGATACAATACAAAAGCACGTTCAGACATACCTGCATGCGGGATAATCAAGTCAGGAAAATTAATTTGCTGCAGACCATATAACAAAATATCAAGATCCAGTGTTCGACTACCCCAACGTTCCTCACGAACCCGCCCCTGACTATTCTCTATCGCCTGTAAGTGACTCAGTAACTCCGTCGGTGTTAACGCTGTTTCAAACATCACGACCGCATTAAGGTAATCATCCTGCCCTGCTGGCCCCATCGGTTTTGTACGATAAACAGGAGAAATGCTCACCAGACTCGAACCTGCCAGTTTTTGCAGTGCATCTCGTGCTTTTGCAAGCTGCTGCAAAGGTTGCTGCTGATTGCTACCTAAACCAATGTAGACATCCACCACCATTATGACTTTTTATGACGTTGCTTGCCTGGCCCTGCATGAGTCATTTTTTTCTGTTCAGCTGCACTGACCTCCTGAAAACGCGTCCACCACTCACCGGATCCTGGTTTTACTTCACCACTGCCTTCACGCAATAATAAAAAATCATATGCGGCACGGAAACGTGGGTGTGACAATAGCTTATATGGGCGCCCTCCGCGCATATGAACAAAACGTGACTGCAAATGCCAGACGTCACGCATAAACATGCTAAAGCGGCGGGGAATAGACGTATGCTGTGATTGCTCTGACAACACCTGAGAAATCGCTTTCTGTAATGCAGGAGTATAAGGAAGCTGATCTTTTTCTCTAACCAGCTCAGTCCGTCGGCGAACTGACTCCCACAATAATGCAGCATAAAGAAAAGCAGGTGTAACAGGCTTGCCGTCAGCAAGTCGCTTGTCTGTATTCTTCATTGCCTGCGCAACCAGTGTGAGCGGAAACCCATGCGCTTCATGAGAAAGTTCGATTTCAGTCAACGGGTATAACTGGGCAAACAACCCATAGTGACGTAGCATTTCAAATGTTTGCAGCGCTTGTCCGGACAAAAATAGCTTTACACTTTCATCAAATAAACGTGATGAAGAAATATCGCCTAATAACGGCGCCAATTCAAAAATAGGCTTCTCTGTATCAGGGTGAATCCGGAACCCCAGCTTAACGGCAAAACGAACGACACGCAGCATACGCACCGGGTCTTCCCTGTAGCGCTGCACAGGGTCACCGATCATTCGCAGCACACCCTGCTTGATATCATCCATTCCCTGCATGTAATCCAGCACAGAAAAATCCTTGATATCATAATAGAGTGCATTTACAGTGAAATCACGCCGGATAGCATCTTCTTCAATGCTGCCATAAACATTATCACGTAAGATACGACCTTCATCATTCAACGTAGGCTGATCAACGTTGTCACCCATTCCTCTAAACGTAGCTACTTCGATAATTTCACGCCCATAAAACACATGCGCCAGGCGGAAGCGCCGGCCAATCAGGCGACAGTTACGAAACAATGCCTTAACCTGTTCGGGCTGGGCATCAGTCGCCACATCAAAATCTTTTGGTTCCAGCCCCAATAACAAATCACGTACGCCACCGCCCACTAAACAAGCCTGATAGCCGGCTTTATGTAACCGGTATAAAACCTTTAATGCATGCTCACTGATCTGGCTGCGAGACACATTATGCTGATCTCTGGGAATAATGGCAGGCGCTGTTCCTGTACCAGATGAAATATCCCCGGATGCGTCTTTTTTGAGCCAGCCGGTAACACGCTTTAGCAGGCCAGATGATGATTGTTTATTTTTACTCACAAATATTTGAATTAAACCCGGTTAAAAAGCCATGATAGCATTTTCGAGGATAGCAGGGTATTACGCTTAACTTACCAACTGGCAATTTCTTTCAACTCCTGCATGACTTCATTTAATGAGGCATCGGCATTTTCTATCAGGCAAACCAGATTACCCACACTACAAACCGTCCGGCTATGACCATGCACGACCCAACCTGTTGGAGGTGTCCAGCCTTTCATTTGCGTGAACATCGATAGCTGATCAGTATTACCTTGCACTATTCGCTTGTAACCATGCGCAAAACTAACCAGACCCATCATTTGCCGCTGTTCCATCAAACCATATCCATCAACAAAATTACCATCATCACGAAACTGGCAAATGACCAGAACACCATCCAGTGCAAGCATCCGTTCGATCATGCCAGTGCCGCATACGCTGCTTCTATATCAGCAGCACCGTTTGCAAGAACCACTCCAAACTGACCATGCGTGACGGTTGTCCAGTCCAGACCCAGCATTGAAAAGCCTTCAACCGGGTAAAAACCTTTTTCACCGGTCATACTTTCCCAGCCACGCGCCTGCATGGTTGCAATTGCATTATTCGCGACACAAACATGACTTAGCAGATCCAGCGCCGTTGTATTCAGGTTATTACCTTCAGCAATCTGACTATCGAGTAATTCACCTTTATCCGAAAATTCAAACACGGCTAACACACCGGGTAAGGTCATTAACTGATCAAGACTGGGCATAAATACTCCTTTATACTTTTAATTCAGTAATCGTCAAATCAGGTCATCACTTTGATCTGACAATTTCTCTCTCATTTTCTCGAGCACCGTATTCAATGAACCTTCAGATTCATTAACAAAACAAAAAACATTCGCAATTACGCAAACCGTAAACATAGGCCCCTTAACTATCCAGCCCTTGTTCGGAAATAACCCGCAATCATCACAAAAATTACTTAAAATACCGGATTGCATGTGAACACCCATTGTCGTGGCTCTGCACATAATCGAAGCTTGCCGAGCCTGCTCGTCATTCATGCGCCCTTTATAGCTGAAGCGGTCACCGCGATAGGAATATTCACCGGCACAGATAACACCTGGCAAACCGGCTAATTCTGATAGAATACTCATTACACCCCTCCAATGGAGGTTATCATTTTCGTTATTTGATATATTAGTATCATAGACCATATCAATCTGACAAGGCTGGAACATTATGCAACAACAGGAGCCTGCATCTCCGCGCAATATTCAGTATATCGGCATTGCCCGACGCCTCGGCGCTTTTGCTTACGACCTGGTTTTACTATTTGCGATTCTGATGTTGGCCGGCAGTATACCCGTCCTGATCAGCGGTGAGGCCATGCGACAAAACAACATCCCTTACGCACTCTATATTTTACTGGTGATTTTTTTATTTTTTGGCTGGTTCTGGGTACACGGCGGTCAAACACTGGGGATGCGTGCATGGCAAATCAGGCTTGAGCAGGAAAATGGCCAGAACCTGAGCTGGTTACAGGCAGCCCTTCGATTCTGCCTCGCCAGTATGAGTTTTGGTATCGGGTTACTCTGGTGCCTTAAAGACAAGCAAAAAAGAGCCCTGTATGATCAACTGGCCAGAACCAGAATTATCCGTGTAGAAAAAAAATACGTCCCACCCGCTTAACGACGCTAAAATATCTTTCTCAGCGCAATAATACCACCCATCGCAAAAACCATACTGGGCAAGGCCGCACTCATAACCGGATTCAGACCATAACCTACCCCGATATGGTTCAATGCCTGATTAGACATATGGAATCCCAGCCCCAGCAACACACCCACTAATAAACGCTGTCCCATGCTACTGGAACGTAAAGATCCGAATAGAAATGGCATCGCAATCAGTAGCATGATAAGTGCTGAAAATGGCTTGAAAATCTTCATCCAGAAGGCTAATTCATACTGAGCTGCATCTTGCCCGCTCTGTTTCAGATAATTTACATATTTATAAAGTGAAATAATAGACAAAAAAGGTGCCTTTACGGTCAGAGCATCGAACATAGATGGCTCCACCAACCCTCTCCATGCCATTTGCCCGACCTGTTTCTGACGAAAGGATTTTTTCTCAAATACAGTGATGGTAACGTCGTTTAAATCCCATGTGTCATCGTGATACGTTGCCGATTTTGCCTTGATCATTCTCAGCAGGCGAGAATGCTCACCAAATGCATAAATAGTAACATCAGCAAGACGCATATCAGGATATACCTGACCTATCTGAATAAAATTCTTCTTCTGCTTTGACCAGATTCCATTTTTAGCCCGAATAGCTACGGATGAAGTTTTTGCTGCTGTTCGTATCTGTTGCCCGTGCTGCTCTGCAACGGGGGCTACCACTTCACCCAGGATGATCCCTATTAACATCAAAAATAGCCCGGCTTTTAAGACTGCAACTGTAATCCTGGTCAACGAAAGACCCGCGGCCCGCAAAACAATCAATTCACTATGGCTGGCCATAGCGCCCAGACTCATCAGCGTACCCAGTAAAATAGCCGTAGGAAAAAGCTCATACCCGAGACGGGGGAGAACCGACAAAACATACTCCAGTGCTTTTAGCGCTGTGTACTCTCCATGTATGTCACCCAGTTCCTCAATGAATGCAAAAAAACCTGATATCAACATCAATATAAACAAGGTCATCATTGAACTGAAGATCACCGCTCGTCCCAGATAATTATCTATAATTTTCATTTTTCCGGGCGCCTGTTAAATAATCGACGAAAACCGTATTGCCGTGCCAACATAAACAACGCAAGTAGCAATATCAACATATGCACCCAGTTAAGACCTATCACCGGTGCAATTTTTTCCTTTGCCATCCATGCTTTTGAAACGGCAAGTAAATTGACATAAAGCACATAAATGAGAACACCGACAAACAATCGACCAAACTGGCCTTTTCTGGGAGGAATTTTTGCAAGCGGAACAGCCAGTAAGGCCAGCAATATAATAGACACAGGAATTGCAGCACGCCATTGCAACTCCGCCCAGCCTACTGCGGAGTTCATCTTGAATAAATCAACAGAAAACATGGAATCGGTATCCGTCTTGCGTATTTTCTCTTTTGAAACAGCCAGTAATAAACTATGTCGTGCAAAAGCCAGGTGCTGAAAATCTGTCTGCCCGGGTACGCCTTCATATCGAGCCCCATTAAGTAAGACCAACAATCTGTTACCTGTATCAGCTTCGAGTTGCATGTAAGCTGCTTCAGCAACAATCAATACATTTCTGCCTGATTTTTGTGACTGAATTAATACGTTCTCCATGCGCGTTTTGTCATCAGATAATGATTCGAGGTAAACAAGATAATCTTTATTTTGATGAAACTTGCCAGGACTGATACCGGTAAATTCCATGTTTTTCTCAAAACCTTTTTCCAGATGATATTCAATATCTGCAACATGAGGAACAACATAAAAACTTAATATCGCAATTAATATTGCCAACGGTACTGCAGTAAAAAAAACCGGGCGATATATTCGCCCGGTACCTACACCACACGCAGAGAGTGCTGCCATTTCGTGGTCACGATACAACCTCCCCAGCAATAACAACACCGCGATATAAAATGCCAACGGTGCAAGAATAATCAAATATCGAATGGAAGCCAGCCCAATAAACACAAATAAATAACTGCCAGGGATCTCTCCTGACGCCACATCACCCAGGTAGGCAACGAGACGATTACTGAGGAAAATCAAATAAAGAACGATAGATACTCCACCCAGTGTTCTGAGTAATTCTGCGCGGATATATCGGTCTAGAATAGAATGCATACCGGAGTGCTCTGATAAAAGTTATTATTTTGACTGGAATTATGCATTTTTTGTAGTAAACTTCCAAAAACACCAATATTCTGATGAAACAAAAAACCTTTTTTGGATATAACTATTAATAAATTTCAATAATTTCAATATATTATCTAATATGCAGACAACCTTGTCTATTCTGATAAAATATAACATAAAGAACGTTAAACAGGATATCCCGAGTCATCTCTATCCTTACTTTAATGAATAGTCTAGCAATAATCGAGAATTAATTATGGAATTCACAGTAAAAAGCGGAAACCCTGAAAAACAACGCACTGCCTGTGTCGTTGTCGGTATTTTTGAACCTCGCCGGCTATCACAGTCTGCCGAACAACTGGATAAAGCCAGTGATGGTTATTTATCTAATCTGATTCGACGAGGTGATATTGAAGGTAAACTGGGGCAATCACTACTGCTTTATAATGTACCCGATGTGCTTTGTGACCGCGTACTACTCGTCGGCTGCGGCCGCGAACGCGAACTAAGTCCTCAGAAATACAATACCATCATTGCCACAGCAACCAAGGCGCTCAATGAAGGTGGTGCTATGGAAGCGGTATTTTATTTAACCGATATTAATATCAAAGGACAGGACAGCGCCTGGAAAGTTAACCAGTTGGTCATGGCCGTAGAAGAAGTACTTTACCGTTTCGACATGATGAAGTCTGAAAAAGACGAGTTCCGCCGTCCTCTGCGTAAAATCGTCATCAGTATACCCAGTCGCCGGGAACTTGCAGACTGTGAAATTGCCGTATCACATGCACAGGCAATTACAAATGGTGTAAACAAAGCCAAAGATCTTGGTAACTTGCCTGGCAATATTTGTACCCCCACTTACATGGCTGAACAGGCACAAGCCCTCGCTGAACAGCATGACAACCTGACGACAAAAGTACTGGAAGAAGCCGAGATGGAAAAACTGGGTATGGGTGCCCTGCTGTCTGTCTCTCGTGGCAGCCGTGAACCTGCCAAGCTGATCATTATGGAATACAAGGGCGGGGAAGCTGGCCAAAACCCTGTGGTACTGGTAGGCAAAGGCCTGACATTCGACTCAGGCGGCATCTCCATCAAGGGATCTGCTGCCATGGATGAAATGAAATATGACATGTGCGGTGGCGCCAGCGTTATTGGCACCTTGCAAACCTGTGCTGAACTGCAATTACCCCTGAATGTTACAGGTGTCGTGCCCAGCTCGGAAAACATGCCTGACGGTGCTGCGAACAAACCGGGAGATATTGTCACCAGCATGGCCGGATTAACCATCGAAGTTCTTAACACTGATGCTGAAGGACGCCTTATTCTCTGTGATGCCCTGACGTACAGTGAGCGTTTTGAGCCCGATGTTGTTATCGATATAGCCACACTGACCGGCGCATGTGTTGTCGCACTGGGTCAACACGCCCAGGCGGTTCTCAGCAACCATAACCCACTCACCCACGAGCTGCTGAATGCCGGGAAACAGATCGGTGACCGCGCATGGGAACTCCCTTTATGGGATGATTATCAGAACCAGCTGGACAGTAATTTTGCTGACATTGCCAACGTAGGGGGCCGTGAAGCCGGTTCTATTACAGCAGCCTGTTTTCTGTCACGCTTTACCAAAAAATTGAAATGGGCACATCTGGATATCGCCGGAACCGCCTGGAAATCAGGTAAAGAAAAAGGCTCGACAGGCCGTCCGGTACCCATGCTGGTGCAATTCCTGCTCAATCGTATTCCATAAATGACCCGTATTGATTTTTATATAACCCGGGATACGCTGAATGCGGCACGTCATCCACTGGCGTGCCGTATCGCTGAAAAGGCATACAATCTGGGGCATCAGGTCTATATTCACACTGAATCTGCCACTCAAACCCGCTTAATGGATGATCTGTTATGGACTTTCCATGATGAAAGCTTTGTGCCTCACCAGTCAATTGAGAGTCATTCTGAGAACCCCGTCCCTGTTTTAATAGGCCACCATAAAGAAATAGATTTTGAAGCCGATGTACTGATAAACCTGACACAGGATATCCCGGGGTTTTTCAGTCGCTTTGAGCGCGTTGCCGAGCTGGTAAACGATGACCCCGATCATAAGACCCAGGCTCGTGATCGCTATAAATTCTATCGTGATCGAGGATATGAACTTAATACACATAAACTTTAGTGACCCGACAAAATGAACTCAACACCTGAAGCCAAAATTCACGATATCACCACAGATGATGATATACCCACCCTCGAAAACCCGATTAATCCGGCAGACCACAAGGACTTGAAACTGGAGGCTATGGTTTCGCACCTTGCTGAAGATCTGCAGGCTACCTTACAACAACAGGTTTATGCCTCTCTGGTAAAAACCATGCATAAGGTGCTACATGAAGAAGGCCAGCGACTCACCGGAAAAATACTGGAAAAACTACAGGAACAACTACCTGAAATTATAGAAGCAGCGTGTCATAAAAACCTGAAATAGTTTTAAACACCCATTCTTTTTCTCTCATCGCCACGATGAGAGATCACCTTGCAAGCAATCAGCTTATATTGTGGGAGCGAATTTATTCGCGAATAACCGTATTCACTATCATTGAGTCAATCTTGACCTTTAAGCCCTGCCTTAACTTTTTCGCGAATAAATTCGCTCCCACACTCAATCAAAACAGTCATGAATAGATTCAGCCTTCCTTTGTACCTGCTCGTACAGGTATAATAAAAAACATATTTTTGACCGTTTAGAAGACTGAAATTACATGGAAAAAACCTATAATCCGCAGGAAATAGAACAACGTTGGTATCAGACGTGGGAAAATAACGACTATTTCCAGCCTTCCGGACAAAACACACCTTATTGCATCATGATTCCGCCACCTAATGTCACCGGGCGATTACACATGGGACATGCATTTCAGGATACGATCATGGATACGCTAACCCGTTACCATCGTATGTGTGGTGACAATACATTGTGGCAGGCGGGAACCGACCATGCCGGCATTGCCACGCAGATGGTTGTCGAGCGCTTGTTAAATGCTGAAGGTAAAACCCGTCATGACCTGGGACGTGAGAAATTCACTAAAAAAGTCTGGGAATGGAAAGAGGAATCAGGTGGCACTATTACCAAACAATTGCGTCGATTAGGCGCATCACTGGATTGGTCAAATGAACGTTTTACTATGGATGAAGGTCTGTCTGCTTCTGTCCATGAAGTTTTTGTCAGCCTGTACGAAGAAGGACTGATCTATCGCGGCAAGCGCCTTGTGAATTGGGATCCTGTTCTGCACACCGCAGTATCCGATCTCGAAGTAATATCCGAAGAAGAAACAGGCCATCTGTGGCACCTGAAATATCCGGTAGGCGATAACAGCTTCATGATTGTCGCGACCACTCGCCCGGAGACCATGCTGGGTGATTCAGCCGTCGCCGTACACCCCGATGATGAGCGCTACCAACACCTGATTGGAAAAACCATCACATTACCACTGGTTGGACGAGAAATTCCTGTCATTGCCGATGATTATGTCGACATGGAGTTTGGTACCGGTTGTGTAAAAATCACACCTGCTCATGACTTCAATGACTATGAAATGGGTAAGCGCCATGATCTGCCCATCTTTAATATTCTGACCATTGATGCCTGCATTAATGACGAGGCCCCTGAAAAATACCGCGGCATGGATCGTTACGAAGCGCGTGATGTTATCGTCCATGACCTGAAAGGACTGGGGCTGATCGATCGTATTGACGACCATAAATTAATGGTGCCGCGTGGAGACCGCTCAGGTTCTGTTGTCGAACCTTTTCTGACAGACCAATGGTACGTCAAGGTTGCACCTCTGGCAGAACCCGCCATCAAAGCTGTTGAAAATGGCGATATAAAATTTGTACCTGACAACTGGAAAAACACCTACTTTGAATGGATGCGTAATATTCAGGACTGGTGCATCAGTCGACAAATCTGGTGGGGGCACCGTATTCCTGCATGGTACGACCTGAACGAAAATGTTTACGTGGGTTTTTCTGAGGAAGATGTACGTGAAAAATATAATCTTGCCGCAGACATTATTCTACGACAGGATGAAGACGTTCTGGATACGTGGTTCTCTTCTGCGCTTTGGCCTTTTTCTACCCTTGGATGGCCGGAAAATACAGAAGCACTAAAAACTTTTTATCCCACCAGTGTTCTGGTAACCGGTTTTGATATTATTTTCTTCTGGGTTGCCCGCATGATCATGATGGGTATTAAATTCATGGATCAGGTTCCCTTTAAGGAAGTTTATATACATGGATTGGTTCGTGATTCTGATGGGCAGAAAATGTCCAAGTCAAAAGGCAATGTACTGGACCCGATTGATGTCATTGACGGAATCGACCTGGAAGCACTGGTAAAAAAACGTACCAGCGGAATGATGCAACCTCATCTTGCCGAACGCGTCGAAAAGAATACACGAAAAACCCTGCCCGAAGGTATCCCGGCATTTGGCACAGATGCATTGCGATTTACGTTTGCATCACTGGCAACCACCGGGCGTGACATCGTATTATCTATGGATCGTGTTGAAGGTTACCGGAATTTCTGTAATAAATTATGGAATGCTGCGCGCTATGTCCTGATGAATACCGAGGGACATGATTGCGGACAAAACGGCGGAGCTGTTATACTGAATCATGCCGACCACTGGATTCTGAGCCGATTGCAAATAACAACTGACACGGTTCGTAAATCCATTGAAAGTTATCGCTTCGATCATGCTGCCCAGGCTATTTATGAGTTCACCTGGAATGAATACTGCGACTGGTACCTTGAACTTTCCAAGCCTGTTCTTAATAGCGACAGTAGCACTGAAGAAGAATTACGAGGTACACGCCAGACATTAGTGCAGGTACTCGAAACCCTGTTACGTCTCGCACACCCGGTAATGCCTTTCATCACTGAAGAGATCTGGCAGCGTATAGCAAAACTGGCTGGACGCACAGGTGATACCATCATGTTACAGAGCTACCCTGAGCAAAACTCGAACAGGATCAACCGGGCTTCTGTAGATACTATTCAATGGGTCATGGATTTTGTATTAGGTATTCGGAAAATTCGTAGTGGTATGAATATCAAACCCGGAAAAACGCTTCCTGTATTACTACAAAATGCATCTGAGCAGGATTCAAAACGCCTTGAAGAATGCTTACATTACCTGAAGTCTCTGGCCCGAATTGAATCAGTCACTGTTCTGGACACAGAAGAACAGGCACCGGAATCTGCAACCGCACTGGTCGATGATATGAAAGTGCTGATTCCCATGGCAGGCCTGATAGACAAACAGGAAGAAACCTCTCGACTAAATAAAGAAATCGACAAACTTAATAAGGATATTCAACGCCTTGAGGCTAAACTGTCCAACGAAAATTTCACCAGTCGCGCACCTGAAGCAGTCGTTGAAAAAGAACGCAAAAAACTTGACGAGCAAAGTCGGGCCATGCAAAACCTAAAGGATCAACTCGATCGAATTACACAAATGTAATGATATGGGTGCAAACTGCACCCATCTTACTCTCTTATTCTGCAATCAATAATATATGAAACTGCACTCATTTTTTTAATGGATAGAATTCAATATCTTATAAAATGTAAGTTAATTATCATTAAATAACATAAAAAAATATTTGACCTTTTTAGTCATAAATAATATGATTTGCTTGCAGTTTGCAATACAAAGAAGATAAGTTTACATTTCTTCATCAATGAAGAATCAATCATTTAGAACGGCCTGATACAGTTCAGCCAGTTCGCAACAGTTTTTAGGCCGGTAGCGCATGGCCTTCTCCCTTGGGGGCTAGTTAGCCCCCATTTTTTTGCTTCCTGCTTTCTCCCGGTATCTATAGATCATGATTATGCTTTATGAATAATGGCGCTTTATCAAACACATCAATCCCGCACAAGGGAATATGGAAACGAAAAAAACTCTATACAAAAATCAGGAACTGAAAAAAAACCTGAAATCAACTATGCAGTGGCATTCCCGATAACCAGACTAACGACTGTCCAGATAGTCAGAATAAAAAGCAAAGTCATAATTAATCCGACAATGATATAAGCTGCAGGCTTGCCTTTAGCAAAATCACGCTCCTGGTTTTTAGTGCTTTGCACACCAAACATGGCCGAAATAACACTCAATACAACACGAAACAAACTGACTTGCTCATCTTTATCTGACATGGACACATTACCTGTAAATCAAAATCACCTGAGTTTGATACTCAGGGAAACACCTATTCTACCGGATACATGACTCAGATGAAATGTCGCCGGGTCTCAAATACACTGCTTGAAAACTGTTGACCTTGCCAACTTAACATACGCTTTAAAACAAAATCGAACCAGATAGGATTATACCGACGTATTTTTTGTAATACTTCAAACTGATCTTCACGTATCAAACCTGTTCTTAGTAAGATTTTTAGTGGAAATAAAGGTAAAATACCCGGCAACGGATAGTCAGAACCGTTAATCAGGCGTTCATGCCATTCACCTTTCATCAAAAGATATTTAACCGGTTCATCCAGTCGGTTTAATTGCAGGATTGCAGAGATATCTGCGAATAATAATTTCTCATACCGGGGTTCTTTCATTAACCTGACAAATAAATCAAAGCTGTCACGTTCCTTTGCCCGAGAACCCGCATCCATATCAATCGATGTTCCCAATGATGCTGCATGAGCCATAATTACCCTGACACCATGATCAAGCGGTTTACGCAATAACAAAGGATTACCCAGAAGTTTACCTTCTCTCGTAGCAACAGCAACCTCATGTCCGGCGTGAGACAGCAGCGGTATATTCAAGCGACGCATGGTGTCATAAAAGGCAATGCATCGCCCATCTGCAGGATTAATCCCCATCGCGCCGGGCAACCATTTAACTGCTCGCGCACCTGCTTTATGCGCATGCACAAGTTGTTCTACACTGTCTTCTCTATAAGGATGTATCGAAGCAATCCATTCGAAACGATCAGGGAATTTTTTTGCAATACTGGCTGCGTATTCATTCGATGTGTAAAACGTCGACCTGGATTTATCTGCATGACCCTCTGCATCGTGGTAATAATCAAATGCCAGCAGCATCGCTTTCATACCGGCAGGTAATTCATTCAGCAACAGTGACAGTCTGTCCAGAAAACCCTGATCAATATCTTGCTGCTCACCAATACAGGAAGCATTCATATAAAATTGATACTGCAAAAACTTCAGCGGATGCATCAGGCTTTGCATCTCAGGATTAACCCAGGTATGCCCCTTACGCATACCCGCCCCGATAAGATGAACATGATTATCCCAGACCCGGGTAAAATCCAGTCCCTGCATTGCTTCAAGTACCAACGGATGCTGCAGTAATACTGCCGACTGCCCCTGATCTGAACACGCGTTAATAAAACCGTCTTCAGGCCAATAGCGCCAACCCAGTGCGGCCAGTCCACCCAGACCTGACATTAAAAAAACTCTACGTTTCATTCAATTGTTCGGCCAGTTTCTGACCTTTTTTGATGTCAACAAAAAACAATAACATTGCGCCACTTATAAACAGTATCAATATCGACAACATGCCCTGACGATGACTGCCACTTAGCAACGTAACCACACCTATCATCATCGGCCCCAGAACAGCAGCAAACTTACCTAGCATATTATAAAAACCGAAAAATTCAGCAGAACGGCGCTGCGGAATCAGGCGTGCATACAATGAGCGGCTCAATGATTGCACCCCACCCTGTACCAAACCAATTAAAGCCGCCAGCCAGTAAAACTCCCATGCTTGCTCCATCTGCCAGGCCCAGAGAACAACAAAAACATAAATCAGCAGTCCCGTATAAATCCCCTGTTTTACCCCTATATATTTACCAATTAACCCAAACAGAAGTGAAGACGGAAAACTGATAAATTGCGTCAACAACAAGGCTTTAATCAGATCACTGCTATCCAGATTCAGAGACAGACCGTAATCTACTGCCATGCGTACTATGGTGTCGACCCCATCAATATATAACCAGTATGCCATCAGGAAAATCATCACCATTCTAAGCTGTCTGATTTCACTGAATGTCTGACATAATTGTTTCCATCCTGCCACTAACGGGTTGATAGTCGACACGATCCGCCTGGCAGGCAAAGGTTCCGTAACATACAGGAAAACGGGTAGCGAAAACAATGCCCACCAGAATGCTACTAATAAAAAAGATACCTGGATGGCTGCTACTGCATTATCCAGACCGAAGAGCTGGGGTTGTTGAGTCAACCACACGCACGCTGCAAACAACACCCCCCCTCCCAGGTAACCCAGGGCGTAACCCAAAGCCGAAACCGTATCCAGTCTATCTCGCCGGGCAATATGAACCAGCAGTGAATCCGAGAAAGTAACTCCTCCTGAAAAACCGATGACAGACAATATATAAATCATCATAGCTAACTGCCATTGCCCTGCCTTCACCAGAAACAAGGCCGCACACATTACAACACCGAGAAAAGTAAACAAAAATAAAAAAGATTTTTTGCGGCCTGCCTGATCTGCAACTGACCCCAATAATGGTGCTAAAACAACGATAACAAGGCTGGCTATTGAATTTGCCAGCCCTAATTGATAAGTACTTTCATTAGCTGACAACCCGTCTGCCAGATAGGATTTAAAAAAAATCGGGAAAAAACCTGTCATTATCGTGACAGCAAATGCAGAATTTGCCCAGTCATATAAGGCCCAGGAAAAAATCTGTTTATTTTCGTTAGTCACTGTCACTGACAGCCTGGTGCTGCAAACTCACATAATCAATTTTACCACTCGCCAGTACAGGCAAAGCATCAATAATATGAATCACCTTTGGAATATGCAAGTCACTCAAGCCATCAGCCCTGCTTTGTTTTATCAGTACTTTTCTATTAGCCTGTTCACACTCGGTAAACAGAATAATCTGCTCACCTTTTGATTTGTCGGGTAATGTAATCACAGCATGCAGAGCATCTTCCATGGCACGTGCCACCATAATTTCTACCGCAGCAAGTGAGATCATTTCACCTCCAATTTTTGCAAATCGTTTTGCCCGGCCACAGATATTAATATAACCCTGATCATCTATCTGAACAATATCACCCGTATCATACCAGCCAGAACCACTCTCTTCCGTGGCCGGAGGGATTATTTCACCTGGCCGCTCAGGGAGAAGATAACCTTTCATTATATTTACGCCTTTAACCTGAAGACGCTTACCTTCAGTAATCCCGGGCACATCAATCAGCTTATAGACAACTCCGGGTACAAAGTGCCCGACACTACCCCGACGAAATGTTAACGGTGTATTTAATGCAAGTACAGGCGATGTTTCTGTAGCACCATAGCCTTGCATAATACGAACACCAAATTTCTCCATCCATAGTTGCTCTGTTTGTTTTGTTAACGGCTCTGCACCTGCAAAGGCATGACGTACCCGGTAAAAATCATATGGATGTGCCTGTTGTGCATATCCATTATAAAAAGTATTGGTCGCAAACAAGATACTGGCACCAATTTCATAGGCCAGCTCCGGAATAATTTTATAATGCAATGGAGACGGATATTGAAAAAATCGCAGACCAACAACTAACGGCAAGATGGTACCTGCCATGAGACCAAAAGAATGAAATATCGGTAAAAAATTAAGCAATACATCCTTGAAATTAAAGTCGACCATTGAAACAACCTGGTGGCAGTTTGACACAAGATTGGTATGACTTAATGCAACGCCTTTTGGCAAGCCTTCTGAACCGGAAGTAAATAAAATAACGGCTACATTATCAGGATTTCTATCCAGACGCTGCGAGCGATAATACCACACAGGAAAACAACTCAGAAACCAACCTGATAATTTATCAAAAGAAGATATTTTTTCTGCCAGGTCTTCAAGGAAAAAAACTTCCGCATGATCCTCAAGCGTTTCCAGTAAATCTTGCAGCTCACCCTGCTCAACAAAAGTACGTGACGTATAAATACGTTTTATTTCTGCATTTTTCACGCAACTGATCAGAGCCTTTTTACCGGCTCCATAATTTAACATTGCGGGAATACGACCTTTAAGCTGCAATGCAAATATCAGAATGGTCGCAGCAATACTGGTTGGCATAAAAATACCAATTGTTTGATCAACAGTGGTTTCTTTTTCAAGACAACGACCTAAAACAATCGATTTAAGAATAATTTGATTGTAACTTAACGGTTCTCGTTTATGATCTTCCATTATTTTTCGATGACCACCGTACCGCTGACGGGAACACAGTAGAGTTTCAAAAAGATGCTGACGGGAATCAATCGACTGAAATTGCATTTCACGCATAAGCGCAACCAGATATTCAACTGATGCAGCTCGTCTATCCTGGCCTTTAAGTTCGTCAGCCAGTGCCATTTTACGCGGCGACAAGATTGTAATCGTTACCTTGGGGAATAACCGTCTTTTGAGTAGACCCCCGAGTTTACTGAATAGACTATACTGCGTACCATTAATATATACTGGCAATATCACCGCATCTGATTTGTCCAGCAACATACCAGTAGACTGATAGACCTTCATCAGGGAGTTTGTTTGTGTAGTTCGTTGCTCGGGAAAATATAATATTCGCCTATCCTGTTGCAAACAACCTATAATCTTTTTTAATGCAGATGGTGACTGCCCATCAATAACAAAAAAATCCAGCATATGGACAAGGGGTCTTGCCCACCAGCGACTCGCTGCTCTTTTATCTATCGCATAAACAAGCGGCCCGGGTAAAAATAACTTAATGATTAAAGCATCCAGAACAGATGCATGATTCGCAAGCACCATCACTCTGTTACCCGCTGCGGCAAAGTTATCCAACCCTGTAACTTTGACACGAAAAAAAATACGCAAAATTATTTTAATTATAAAACTGCTCATAGATATCCAACTGTCGCATCCAGCTAGTGATTCAACAGAAAGAATATCAGGATTTAGCTTGTTTGCCTATGGAACCTGTGATTAATTATAGATCGACTTATGTGAAACCAGTGCTCATGAATAACCGGGCACGAGATAACAAATGTACATCAGCTGGGGATACCATGCTCACGAGTGGCATGAAATTCAATTTCAGGCCAGCGTTCCAACGTCAGATCAAGGTTAACGCGTGTTGGCGCGATATATGCCAGGCTACCACCGCTATCGACAGAAAGGTTTTCACTGGCTTTGGCTTTAAATTCTTCAAATTTTTTCTCATCATCACAACTCACCCATCGAGCCGTAACAACATTGACGTTTTCGAAAGTACATTCCACCTTGTATTCCTGCTTTAGACGGAAAGCGACAACATCAAACTGCAAAACACCGACAGCACCTAAAATCAGATCATTATTTTTCAACGGCCTGAATAATTGCGACGCCCCTTCCTCACATAACTCAATCAATCCTTTTTGCAGTGCTTTCATGCGTAATGGATCTTTCAGAATAACACGCCGGAATAACTCGGGTGCGAAATTGGGTATGCCGGTAAATTGCAGGTCTTCACCTTCTGTAAAAGTATCGCCAATCTGAATCGTGCCGTGATTATGCAAACCGATAATGTCACCCGCATAGGCCTCTTCCACCTGATCACGATCACGCGCCAGAAAAGTAATCGCATTTGCAATCTTCACATCACGAGCGATACGCACATGATGTAATTTCATGCCATTTTCAAAATGTCCCGAACATACACGCATAAAGGCTATACGATCACGATGTTTCGGATCCATATTCGCCTGGATTTTAAACACAAAACCCGTTAACGCATCTTCATCCGGCTGAACTTCACGAGCAACTGTTGCTCGCGGTTGAGGTGCCGGCGCATAGTCCGCAAAGGCTTCCAGTAATTCTTCTACGCCAAAATTATTAATAGCCGAACCAAAAAATACAGGTGTCAGTTCTCCTGCTAAAAAGGATTCCAGTTCAAATTCATGACTGGCACCCTGCACCAGCTCTATTTCATCACGTAATTCCTGCGCCATATCTCCCAATACATCATCAAGGCGAGGGTTATCAAGACCATCAATCGTTTCACCTTCAATAATCTTGCCACCGTGTGTCGCACTGTACAGGTGTACCCTGTTTTCTTTCAGATTGAAAACACCCTTGAAGTTCTTACCCATACCAATCGGCCAGGTAATCGGTGCACAATTTATATTCAGTACATCCTCGACCTCATCCAGCAAGTCAACCGGGTCTCGACCTTCGCGGTCCAGCTTGTTAATAAAGGTAATAATCGGAGTGGTACGTAAGCGACAGACTCCCATTAATTTTATGGTGCGGTCTTCAACTCCTTTGGCACAATCAATCACCATCAACGCAGAATCAACCGCTGTCAGTGTACGATACGTGTCTTCTGAAAAGTCTTCATGTCCCGGAGTGTCGAGCAGGTTCATCGTCTTGCCCTTGAACGGAAACTGCATCACCGATGATGTTACCGAGATACCACGTTCTTTTTCCATCTCCATCCAGTCAGATGTTGCATGACGATCAGATTTTCGACCTTTTACCGTACCAGACTGCTGAATTGCGCGCCCGAACAACAATAACTTTTCTGTTAATGTGGTTTTACCCGCGTCCGGGTGGGAGATAATCGCAAAGGTACGACGATCTTGAATGGCATCCTGAATTGACATTTATCTGGCTCTTGGAACAAAAGCGTTATTTTACATTAAATATGTATTACCGGCAGGGTTATTTCACTCAATACTACAGGTTCAGCGCCATTATCAGCGCATCTTCACGACCATTCGGACTGGGGTAATAATTTTTGCGGCAGCCCACTTCACAAAAACCCATGCTATGGTACAGGCCAACAGCAGAACGGTTGGACGGACGTACTTCAAGCAACATCATTTCTACTTTCATTCGCCGTGCTACAGATAAAAAATGCTCAATCAGGAGCCTGCCCAGACCTTCACCTTGTGAATTCGGGTGGACGCATACATTCAGGATATGAGCTTCACCCACGGCTTCTGACATCACGCCATAACCTAAAATCACACCATCCTGTTCCAGTAGCTGGCAAAGATAGCCCACTCGCAGACAGTCACGAAAAATGCCTATGGTCCATGGATGAACGTATGCCTTTTTCTCTATTGCCATAATCTGCGACAGATCCTCTTCAAGCATGGCGCGAAATGTCATTGGCCCTGCTTGCATGATTGCACTCATATCAGTCTTTCCTGCTCAAAAAATCCGTGAGTAATTGCATATCTTCCCAGACTTTGCCTTTTTCTGACGGTTTTCGTAATAGATAAGCAGGATGATAGGTTACGATCACGGGTGTATCAAGGCCGTTCATCGCTTGCAGACTACCGCGTAAACTACTTAAAGGCGTGTTCGTGTTGTTGTTGAGTAAATTGTGTGCAGCTATACGACCAACAGCCAGGATAATGTCTGGCTTCACCCATTGAATCTGTTGCTTTAAATACGGCATACAGCTACTCACCTCATTTATATGAGGATCGCGATTACCGGGGGGACGGCACTTGATTATATTCGTTATAAAGACCTGTTCACGCTGAAACCCGGCAGCGAAGAGTATTTTATTAAACAGTTGTCCGGCCTGCCCTGTAAAAGGCTCGCCTTGCCTGTCTTCATCGGCTCCCGGCGCTTCACCAATCACCATAACTGATGCATCACGATCACCAGCCCCGAATACCGGGTATATTCGTCCTTCATGCAATCCACATAACGTGCAGGTTTCTACCTGTTTTTTCAGGCTTTCCCAATCTGCAGGGGACTTTTGGTCCGGCTGTATAACCTCGGAAATTGATTCGACAGCAGGAACTGGCACCGGTTCAGCCAAAACACTCGCTGACTGGACGGCAGCAGGCTCATCGATAAAATCAGCATGGCCTGTTTCAGACTGCTGATACTCCATCATATCCAGCTCGGAAATACGTGATTCCCAAAGCTGGATACCCATTGCCTGTAAATACTGTTGTCGCTGCGACTCCTGCATACCGGATTAAACGTCACCCGACTGTGGATGTTCACGCTCAGAGGATTCCTTTATCTTGTTCAGCGCTAACAGATAAGCCTTAACAGAAGCAATCACGATATCAGTATCAGCGCCTAACCCATTAACAATACGCCCGCCTTTTTGCAGTCTGACGGTTACCTCACCCTGTGAATCAGTGCCACTGGTAATATTATTAACCGAATACAACTGCAATTCGGTACCACTATCAACAATAGACTCAATAGCTTTATAAGAAGCATCGACAGGCCCACCTCCGCTTGCACTACCCTGCTGCTCAACACCATCGATGTTCAGCGTGATAACCGCCGTTGGTATTTCACCGGTTTCTGAACATACCTTGAGAGAAACCAGCTTGTAACATTCATGCTTGGATTCAAGATTCGTTTCAGTTACCAATGCCTGAAGATCTTCATCAAAAATCTCATGTTTTTTGTCAGCCAGATCTTTAAATCGACTGAAGGTATCATTAAGTTCTTCTTCAGAACCAAACTCGACCCCGAGTTCAGCCAGACGGGTTTTAAACGCATTTCGGCCTGAATGCTTACCCAGTACCATACGGTTAGCAGACCAGCCAACATCTTCTGCACGCATGATTTCATAAGTCTCGCGGCTTTTTAACACGCCATCCTGATGGATACCTGACTCATGTGCGAATGCATTTGCACCAACGATGGACTTATTAGGTTGCACCGGGAAACCGGTAATACTGGAAACCAGACGCGAGCAAGTAACGATTTGCGTAGTATCCAGTTCAGTATCACAGTTAAACATGTCCTGACGTGTCCGGATAGCCATGACAACTTCTTCCAGAGCAGCATTACCTGCACGTTCACCCAAACCATTAATCGTACATTCGACCTGGCGTGCGCCGTTCAATACCGCAGACAATGAATTGGCAACCGCAAGACCCAGGTCATTGTGACAGTGTACAGAAAAGATCGCCTTGTCTGCATTCGGGATTTTTGATCTTAACTGGTAAATTAATTCACCGAACTGATGCGGCAAATTGTAACCTACTGTATCCGGTATATTTAACGTCGTTGCACCCGCATCAATGACTGCTTCAAGTATCCTGCAAAGAAAATCCAGATCTGAACGGCCTGCATCTTCGGGGGAAAACTCAACATTATCGGTAAACTGACGTGCCCGTTTGACTGCACGTACAGCCTGTTCAACGACCTGGTCTGGTTCCATCCGCAGTTTCATTTGCATATGGATAGGTGACGTTGCAATAAACGTATGGATGCGTGAAGAATTTGCTGCTTTCAAAGCCTCACCGGCCCGATCAATGTCTTTGTCCAGAGCTCGCGCAAGACCACAAACCGTGCTGTCTTTTATGGCTTCAGCAACACTTTGTACTGACTCAAAATCACCTTGACTGGCAATTGGAAAACCGGCCTCAATTACATCAACCTTCAGACGTTCCAGTGCTTTGGCAATACGCACTTTTTCATCACGGGTCATGGAAGCGCCAGGGCTTTGCTCACCATCTCTCAAGGTGGTATCAAAAATAATAAGTTTGTCTTTATCACTCATGTCTTAACTCCGAATATCCGGGTATTTTACCCCAGCCTATGGCTTTTGGGTATGATTCTATTTATGTGGAATACGTTGTAGCCCTCGCCAGGGGGTCATTCAACTGCCTTACGGCAGTAGACGGAGCAGACGTGATGACAGAACACAACACAAAACCGAGGATTCAGCTTGTGAAAAAGATATTGCTTGTGTGTGTTCATGTGTCATAAGTTGAATATAGCGGTTATTCGATATTTTGCCAAGTCTTTCACATAATTTATCAATCTATATCGCGGGTAATTTTGACAGAGTACAGATCGCTTGCTATATTTTCATACAGAAATACACCCTCTCGGAAATCAGTATCAACGACAAGGAGTCAGTATTATGCCAGGAGCAGCAAGAATTGGTGATATCGCCAGCGGTCACGGCTGTTTTCCACCAACCCCCATTATTCAAGGTAGTCCCAATGTGTTCACTAATAGCATCCCTGCAGCCCGCGTAGGTGATATGGTGTTATTACATGGTTGCGGTAAATGTCCACCACACCCCAGAAATATCGCCAAAGGGTCTTCATCTGTTTTTATTAACGGCATGGCTGCAGCACGTATTGGAGATGCAATCAACTGCGGTGGTTCAGTTAGCGCAGGCTCGGGAAACGTTATTATTGGAGGGTGAAGTTCTCTACGGTCGTTTTCACGAATAAACCCGTCACTACAAATTATTTTGTCTTATTAAACATGCAGGAGTGAATTCATTCTCGAATGAATTCACTCCTGCAAAAATAACTATTTTTTACTGCCTTTTTTCTTCCAGCGAATTAACAGTTGTACAGGTCCTGATAAGGCATACAGAAAAAATACGCCAAAGAAAACTTTAGGTGGGTCTATTGTCACCAGAATAAAGATCAGTACGACTGCAAGAATACCAATAAAAGGGATTTTTTCCTTATGATTACCATCTTTGAAACTGTTATACAGGATCGGGCTGACCATAAAAACTCCGGCCATAATGGTAAGAATAAACGAAGGAATCAGTAGCCAGGTTTCACTACCTTTATTGCCCAGCTGATCGAACACCCAGACAAAAGAAACCACAAGCGTAGCAGCCGAAGGACTGGCCAGACCCATAAAGTATTTTTTATCCAGTGTGCCTGTTTGAACATTAAAACGAGCCAGACGAAGTGCCGCCATCGCCGAATAAAAAAATGCGGCCAGCCAGCCAAATTTTCCCCAAACCTCACCTAACTCATACAAACTGACAAAAGACCACTGATACATCACCAGTGCTGGCGCCAATCCAAAAGAAACCATGTCGGCAATACTGTCGTACTGGGCACCAAATTCGCTCTGGGTATTAGTCATTCGGGCAACACGGCCATCAATGCCATCCAGTAACATCGCAACAATCACAGAGATTGCCGCCGCAGTAAAACGGCCATTCATGGCCAGAATAATGGCATAAAAACCTGCAAACAAACCTGCCGTTGTAAACAGATTTGGCAATAAATAAATAACCTTTCGTGGTTTTTTATTATTCACAGTATCTTCAGTTGTTTCCATCTCTGCTTCTTCTGTCATGATTTTATTCCTCGTGACGACAAAGCTGCGCCACTATTCCACTACCTGCTTTAACCCTGTCACCATCAGTCACAGTAATCTTTGCATCTGGCGGAACATGAATATCGACTACAGCACCAAAAGGAATAATACCACAACGCTGGCCCTGACCAATACGCTCTCCAACCTGAATGTCACAACGTGGCGTAAAACGTCTGGCGCAATGGCGCATGGTTAAAACAACGTCATCACCCTCATCAGATTGTAACCAGCTACTAATTTGTAAACGAAAGACCGCGCCCTGCTGCATGGGTAAAGGATCACCTGGTAATAAATACCAGCGCTCTAATACTTTACCCTCAATCGGACTGCGAATACGAAATACACTGGCCATTGTCATTTTCAGTGTAATACAGATGGCATCACCTTCTATATAAGGATTTGGTAACGTTGCAACCGAGACCACATATCCATCTACCGGACTAACAACTGCCAGAGGAGAAGAGGGTATTTCACGTTCAGGATCGCGATACATCCAGGCCAGCAACCCTGCTGCTACAACAAACAGGACCGTGATATACCAGAATGACAGATGCAGGAATACTGCTCCCAATAAAACCAGCACGATCAATGTTGGTCTGATCTCATGAGAAACTACCGGATAACGAGTGCCTGCCATTTTATATCCTTGAAAAAAAACGGGAGCTAAAAAACATGTTGTTTTTCTGCTCCCGTTAGCTATCAGATAAAACCAGATTAGTTTTTATCTTTATCAACCAACTGATTTGCAGTAATCCATGGCATCATACTACGCAGTTTCTCACCCACCTGCTCAATAGGATGTTCTGCATTCAGGCGACGGCGTGCTGTCATTTCCGGGTAATTAGTCTGTCCTTCCAGAATAAAGCGTTTCGCATACTCGCCTGACTGGATATTACGCAAGGCTTCTTTCATCGCCCAACGACTTTCCTCATTAATAATTTTTTCACCCGTTACGTATTCACCATATTCGGCATTATTGGAAATGGAATAGTTCATATTGGCGATACCACCCTGATACATCAGATCAACAATCAACTTCAATTCATGCAGGCATTCAAAATAAGCCATTTCCGGCGCATAACCACCTTCAACCAATGTTTCAAACCCGGCTTTTACCAGCTCTACAGCACCACCACATAAAACAGCTTGTTCACCAAACAGGTCTGTTTCTGTTTCATCTTTAAATGTTGTTTCGATAATACCAGTACGACCACCGCCGATTGCTGAAGCATAAGACATCGCTATATCTCGCGCTTTACCTGAAGCATCCTGATGTACTGCGATCAGATCAGGAATACCGCCACCGTTTGCAAATTCATTTCTAACCGTATGGCCGGGAGCCTTCGGAGCGATCATAATTACATCCAGATCTTCTCGTGCAACGACCTGGTTATAATGAACAGCAAAACCGTGAGCAAACGCCAGAACAGCACCTTGTCTCAGGTTAGGCTTAATGTCATTTGCATACAATGATGACTGAAATTCATCCGGTGTCAGTACCATGACCAGATCTGCACCGGCAACTGCATCGGCAACATTCTTGACGGCCAGACCCTGATTAGATGCTTTTTTAATTGAAGCAGACCCATCACGCAAACCAATAGTGACATCAACACCGGAGTCTTTCAGGTTAAGCGCATGCGCATGACCTTGTGAACCATAACCCAATATAGTAACTTTCATTCCCTTGATGATAGAAATATCTGCATCTTTATCGTAATAAATATTCATTTGTTTTTACCTGTTAACCCTGTATTTTAAATTTAAAGACTTAAAACTTTTTCACCACGTGCGATACCAATCACACCTGAACGCACCAACTCCAGCACCTGTATTTTCGCCAGATTTGCAATAAAAGCATCGATTTTGCTGTTGGAGCCTGTAACCTCGATAGTGTAGGTTTCTTCACTGACATCAATAACCTGACCACGAAAAATATCACAATATCGCTTAACTTCTTCACGTTCTTGCGGGTTGGCAACGCGCACCTTGACCAGCATCATTTCACGCTCAAGGTGTACACCTTCCGTCATATCCTGGAGTTTAACAATATCAATCAGCTTATTAAGCTGTTTGGTAATCTGCTCGATAATCTCCTCTGTACCACGCGTTACCAAGGTCATACGTGATAAAGAAGGGTCATTGGTTGGCGCCACCGTCAATGATTCAATATTGTAACCACGTGCAGAAAAAAGACCGGCTACACGTGATAGAGCGCCTGCTTCATTTTCAATAAGAATAGATATGATGTGTCGCATAGTTATACCAGAATCATTTCATTTTGACCTGCACCGGCAGGAATCATTGGATAAACGTTTTCTTCCTTGTCTGTTACAAAGTCAAGAAATACGGCCCTGTCTTTCAGACTCATGGCTTCTTTTAATGCACCTTCGATATCTGCGGGTTTATCAACCCGAATACCGACGTGACCATAGCTTTCAGCCAGTTTTACAAAATCAGGTAATGACTCCATATATGACATGGCATATCGTTTCTGATAGAAAAACTCCTGCCATTGCCGAACCATACCAAGATAACCGTTATTCAGGCTGATCACCTTGATAGGCAAATTGTATTGCTTGATGGTAGACAATTCCTGAATACACATCTGGATGCTGCCTTCACCTGTTATACAGGCAACCGTTGCATCCGGGTGAGCCAGCTGAATACCCATAGCTGCGGGCAAACCAAAACCCATCGTCCCCAGACCACCGGAATTAACCCAGCGTCGTGGCAAGTCAAACTTGTAGTATTGGGCCGCCCACATTTGATGTTGACCAACGTCAGATGCGATATAGGCATCTCCACCGGTTATTTCATACAATTTCTCAACCACCATTTGTGGTTTAACAATATCAGTGGAGGTATCATATTTAAGGCAGTCCTGCGCACGCCATTCTGCAATCTGCTTCCACCAGTCAGCCGTAAGATCTTTGTCAAATATCGTGTTTGATTCTTTCAGCAGCTGAATCATTTCTGTCAAAACTGCTTTCACACTACCAACAATC
>Ga0316206_1000537_pt1 | contig 48150 bp, 45 predicted proteins | sample 6monthpyrite_MG_FD_204942 | JGI IMG/M metagenome (GOLD analysis project Ga0316206, IMG submission 204942) | Microbial mat bacterial communities from mineral coupon in-situ incubated in ocean water Damariscotta River, Maine, United States -... | ecosystem: Environmental > Aquatic > Marine >...
TCTAGCGATTTAAGCCTGTTGCGTCAATCAATTTAACAATTTTATAGCAGTATTTCTGCATCACAGGTAAACTACGCTCTCTAAAAAGTGGTAACAATTAATATTCAAGAGCTTATGTTGATAAATTCCGAGCAAAAACACCCAAAAATAGACCTCGATGGCATCCGTACCCTGATTAAGGATGACATGGACAGTGTCAATGCCCTGATCAGGGAGTCCCTGTACTCAGACGTTGCATTAATTGGAGAACTCGGAAACTACCTTATTAATAGTGGTGGAAAGCGTATTCGTCCTGCCCTGGTACTGCTCAGTGCACGTGCGTGTAACTATCAGGGAGACATGCATTATAACCTGGCCGCGATTATCGAATTTATTCATACTGCCACTCTATTACATGATGATGTCGTGGATGCATCCGAGCTTCGACGTGGCAAGGAAACTGCGAATGCAATCTGGGGTAATGAAGCCAGTGTACTCGTAGGTGATTTTGTCTACTCGCGCGCGTTTGAAATGATGGTCAAGATCGACAGCATGAAGGTCATGAAAATTCTTGCTCATGCAACCAATACCATCGCTGAAGGCGAGGTTATGCAACTTTTGAATGTGCATAATGCCGATACCACCATGGAAAGCTATCTCGATGTAATTCACTGCAAGACTGCTAAATTATTTGAAGCCGGTTCTGAGCTTGGTGCACTGTTATCGGGTGCAACTGAAAAACAGATACGCGCCATGGCATCCTATGGCATGCATCTCGGTACTGCATTTCAACTGGTTGATGATGTCCTCGATTACAAATCCAGCCCTGAAGAAATGGGAAAGAATCTGGGTGATGACCTGGCTGAAGGCAAGCCTACGTTACCCCTGATTTACACGATTGCACATGGAAACGAACAACAATCCAGTATTGTCAGACATGCCATTGAAGAAGGTGGACTGGAACATCTGGACGCAGTTATGGACGCGGTTAAGGCTACCGGCGCTATTGAATTCACGGCCAAAATGGCCCGAAAAGAAGCTCAAATGGCACGAGATGCCTTGTCTATTTTCTCCCCATCTGCTTACATTGACGCAATGCTGGCTTTAGCTGATTTCTCGGTAGAACGCAGCTACTAGCCATTATTCTTTTCGGGGTGTAGCGCAGCCTGGTAGCGCATACCGTTCGGGACGGTAAGGTCGGAGGTTCAAATCCTCTCACCCCGACCAATAAAAAAGCCTCTCTAAACAGAGAGGCTTTTTACATAACATCCACCCTTCCTGTTACTTATTCATCATAGGGTGGTGTTGAGGTGATTTTATGGATGGACAGATCCGCACCTTCGTATTCTTCTTCCTGACTCAAACGTAAACCAATCATTATTTTAAGCACACCATAAGTGACAAAACCGCCAACCAGTGCGATCACAATACCGGTTGCAGTACCTATTAATTGCGGCATAAACGCTACGCCTCCCATGCCACCCATAGAGGTCACACCGAAGATTCCGGCGGCGATACCACCCCATGCGCCACATAGACCATGTAATGGCCACACTCCCAGAACATCATCGATCTTCCAGCGGTTCTGCGCCAGCGTAAATGTCCATACAAACAATGCACCTGCTATCGCGCCTGTCGCCAGTGCGCCTAATGGATGCATTACATCTGAACCCGCGCAAACGGCAACCAGTCCCGCCAGCGGGCCATTGTGAATAAAGCCCGGGTCGTTTCGACCAACCAATAGTGCTGTCAGAATGCCACCCACCATGGCCATCAGGGAATTCACTGCAACCAGCCCACTGATACCTTCAATAGACTGTGCTGACATAACGTTAAAGCCGAACCAGCCAACGGTCAGTATCCACGCACCCAGTGCCAGAAATGGAATATTTGAGGGGGGGTGTGTGAAGATTTCACCATTTTTGCCATAACGCCCGTGTCGCGCACCAAGTAATAACACGGCAGTAAGTGCGATCCAGCCCCCCATAGCATGAACAACAACCGAGCCAGCAAAATCATGGAAAGCGATACCGTCATAGGTCGCTTTCAGCCAGTCTTGTAATATACCTATCTTGCCCCAGACCATGCCCTCAAAAAACGGGTAAACCAGAGCTACCAGTATGATTGTGGCAAGAAACTGCGGATAAAAGCGCGCTCTTTCTGCAATGCCGCCTGAAATAATAGCCGGTATTGCGGCAGCGAATGTTAACAGGAAGAAAAACTTGACCAGTTCAAAGCCATTTTTTTCGGTCAGCACTTTTGCATCTGCAAAAAAGTCGATGCCATAGGCTATGCCGTAACCAATAAAAAAGTAAGCCAGTGTTGATGCCGCAAAATCGGTAATGATTTTGACCAGTGCATTCACCTGATTTTTTTTGCGTACCGTTCCTACCTCAAGAAAGGCAAAACCGGCATGCATTGCAAGCACCATGATCGCGCCTAATAGTACAAACAACGTATCACTTCCAGACCTTATTGACTCCATAGCAGCACCCTAAAAATTATTGTTGATTATTGAAATAACGGACTCGCACCAAAAGAAATCTTTATTTATTAATATAATTCAATTAGTTATGTGTTTTTTGTATTAATATTGTGCAAAATATTCTAGCACAATTTTTTTTTGCACTAAACTGGTTCCTTTGAGATTTTTATTTGACCTGAAACAGGGAGGAAGATGCAAAGACTTTAAGCGACAAAGCAATATCCACCCCGTCATTCTGGCGAGAGACAGAATCCAGAATGCATCCAGCCTTCTGGATACCGGCCTGCGCCGGTATGACACAGTTTATTGCAAAAAATAATATTCGGATAATTTTTCACGTGTCCAGGTTTTTTTTGATGTCATCAACCGGGATAACCTCACCTCTACCGATACCTTCACAACGTCTGCCTTCATCATGCCAGGTTTGTTCGTCGTAAAAAATTTCTGGCCAGTAGGGATAAGTTCGACATTGTTGAGGGCGAACTTCGTAAACCGAGCACTGCATCTGTTCATTCAACAGACTGCATTGTCCCTGACGGGTTAACCTGATACCCATGCCTATACCGGCAACGTCTGTGAGAAAACGCCGTTTGAACTGTGAGGGAGTAATACCCATAAATTGCTGAATCTTTTCAGCTTCCCCTCCCTGTAATTCAATAAAATGGTCTCGCGGGTTACCCAGACAACAACGGCCACAACCGGTACATTCAAATCGCAATTCTGTTTTGTAAAAAAATGGTTTACTCATGTTGCTTTACAACTTTCCAGAGTTGTTCGAGCTGAAATACCGTCATGGCCTTCATGTCGGCATTCTGCTCGGCAACCAAATGTTCTACCTGATGAAAACGACGTTCAAATTTCTGACTCGAACGTCGCAAGGCTGTTTCTGCATCGACATCCACGAAACGAGCGAGGTTAACAACTGCAAACAGTACATCACCCAGTTCATCCTCAATTTTATCTTTGTCTTTAGCTTGATGTGCTTGCTGTAACTCGATAATTTCTTCCTGAACCTTGTCATAAACGGCTGCAATCTGATCCCAGTCAAAACCAACTTTCGCTGCACGACGTTGCAGTTTCTGCGCACGAACAAGTGCGGGCAATGCACGCGCAACACCCTCCAGAGCACTGGGCGTTTTATCTCTTTGTTTACTCTCACGCTCATGACGTTTGTGTTCTTCCCATGCTTCGGTCTGGGCGGCGACAGAGTCGACTTTTTCATCTGCAAATACATGCGGGTGACGCCTGATCAGTTTCTCCGCAATAGTGTCTGCGATCTGTTCAAAGTCAAACCACTGTTGCTCTTTGGCTATTTGCGCATAAAAAACTACCTGAAAAAGCAGGTCACCAAGTTCATCACGAATATCATCAGGCACTTGCGTTTCAATCGCATCAGCGACTTCATACGCTTCTTCCAGTGTATATGGCACCAGAGACTCAAAGGTTTGTTGCTGATCCCACGGACACCCGCTCTCCGGGTCACGTAGCTGTGACATCACATCCAGTAAACGATCAATCGCAGACATAAATAAGCTTCCTGTTCTTTCAGATTATTCAAGCGGAATTGAAAGCCCGATGCTCGCGCCACCTAACGGACTATCATCAAGCTGAATACTGCCACCATACTGCGACACGATTTCCTGCACAATAGAGAGACCAATTCCGTGACCCGCTACTGTCTCATCTGCACGACGTCCTCGCAACAGCACCTCCTGCTTTCTGTTATCAGGTATGCCGGCACCATCATCTTCAACCGTTATTTGCAGCAACCTGTTATTGTTTTCCAACCTCGCATTGACACTAATTTCCTGACAAGCCCATTTATAGGCATTTTCCAGCAGATTACCCACCAGCTCCATCAAATCGCCCTGCTCACCCGGAAACTTCAATTCAGAATCAACCTTGACAGTACACTTAATATTTTTATCTGCATGTACTTTTCTCAGGCTGCTAACAATACGTTCTATGACAGGTAATAATTCCGTATGTACACCCATGGTGGTACGGCCTGCAGAGGATGCCCGTTGCAACTGATAATCTACAATATCACGCATGCGATCAATCTGATCATCCATCACATTATTCTGTCCCTGATTGTGAAGCCCTGCCTTGAGTACGGCGAGAGGTGTTTTCAGGCTATGCGCAAGATCAGCCAGAGTTCGTCGATAACGATCCCGCTGTGCGCGTTCCGAGTCTATGAACGTATTTATGCCTTCGGTCAGACCCTGAATTTCCTCGGGATAATTTTCTTTCAGTCGATCCGTTGTCCCCGCCTTGACGGCTTCGATATCACTGGCGACCTTACGCAGAGGCTTCAGACTCCAGCGCAAAATAAAACCTTGCGCCAATAACAAAATGACAGCTACCGCAGCCAACCAGCCCCATAATTCATGCCTGAAAGAGCTGACCTGCTGATTATAGACGTCGTAATCTTCCAGCACCTGAAAAACATATTCAAACTGTTTTTTAAAATGGTCTTCCCAAACAACTGAAAAGTTCAGACTGAAATATTGCTGACCATTCTTTGTCGCCAAGCGTTCAAAAAACCATTGTGCTCTTTTTGCCTGTATATACCGGGGGATAGACAGTCCAACTGATGATGGAGATTTCCAGACCCGGACTTTGTTATTTTTATAGATAACAGCGTAAAGGCCGGACAGCGGTGAGCCAAGACGGGGTTCTGGTAACGCATCTCCCAACTGCAAACGCTGATCAATTTCGATAAAGTCAGCTGTTGCGAGCAACGCATAGATCTGACTTTGTAACCTGTCACGCTGTGCCTGTTCGGCGTTGCTCTGGAAAGCGCGATCCAGCACCAGGCCAGTCAGCCCGAGAAAAACAAACAACACTGCACTCACAGCAACCAGTAAACGACGACTCAGGGACATTAGAGTTTCAGCTTAAACAGCGCGCGGCAAGATAAAACGATAACCACGCCCTCGTAGTGTTTCAATAGGTTTAATCTCATTACCCGGATCTATTTTTTTGCGTAATCGTCCTACCAGAACTTCAATGACATTGCTGTCACGATCAAAATCCTGATGGTAAATATGTTCTGTCAGTTCTGTTTTGGAAATAACCTTTCCTGAATTCAGCATCAGGTATTCGAGTATTCGATATTCAAAGGCCGTCATTTCAACAGACTTGCCTGCAAGAGAAACAGCCTGCGAGGTAATGTCCAGTTCAATATCACCGCATTGTAATTGTGATTGTGTCCAGCCTGCTGCCCGTCGTAGCAAGGCTCTTATTCTTGCGAGTAACTCTTCCTGACTAAAGGGCTTGACCATATAATCATCTGCCCCTGCTTCCAGTCCTTCGACTTTCTCCTGCCATTGACCGCGTGCGGTTAAAATAAGTACAGGGAAATCTTTCCCTTTACTACGCCAACCCTGTATCACCTCGATACCGGAAAGTTCAGGTAGCCCCAGATCAACCACTGCAAGATCGAACGGGTATTCTTCACCCTGAAAAAGCCCCTGCTTGCCATCCGATGCCGTTTCAACAATAAAACCGGCATCTGTAATTACAGTAACCAGCTGCTCTCTTAGTAAATCCTCATCTTCAATCAGTAAAATGCGCATAGTGAATTTTTAATTTGCCTGTATACGGAATTTTCTGACAACACCGGAGGGCATTAATACCTTGATAATATACACGCCCCCTTTTTGTCTGGCTTTTAATACCCTGCCACCCGTCTGCTCCTGTACACGCCTGACTGCATCATCCAGACTCACAGCACCCCGGCGGGCAGCCAGCAGAATCGATGCAGACGATGCCTGATAAACAGATCCCGACGCCAACCCTGAACGAACTGGCAACAGGACGCTCACGGTAATGATCAGTACACCGATGAACTTGTTAAATGAGAAAGCCATATTTTTTCAACCTTTGTTAATAATCATCAACAACCATTTTCACTTTAATGCGAATTCGGTTGCCAGGTTTTTTACTCATCATGGTTGTATATTCATGTCCCTGATAACGATAACTGACACGATAGCCCTGCAACCTTTCTTCTTCAGTAAAATTATTTACTGTGCGACAAACTGTACGAGTCTGTGTGTGAGCCCCGGCTCCACTGCCATCATTGGACATATCACGCCCGATCTTGCTGCCTAACAGTGTACCAATAATTGTTGCGGCTGCTTTGCCCCGGCCTTTACCCACCTGATGCCCCGCAACACCACCCAGAATACCACCTACTATCGTACCACCTGCGCGATTGTCACCATAATTATTCTGGACGGTACGTTCTTCATCCCAGCATTCGCGTCGAGGATGGCTTACCCTAACAGTCCGATAGACTGGTTCAACATGCGTTACAGTAGCATAATCCTTAAACCGGTTTACTTCACGCGTGCTCGCATAATCGGCACTCACAACCGTACTTGTGAGTAAACTACCAGCCATTAATACCAATGCTATTTTTTTCAGTTTCATCACGATCTCCTAAATAAACGTTTTCTTGATGTTATGTATAGAATAGTCCATTTAAACTGAACCCACGCTGAATAACATTAATATATTCAAATCATATGGTTAACAGAATATCACAACTATAAACCCCGGCAAGATGCAACCCTGATATGACACTGGACACATTCGATTCTTCTTTAAATGACATAAATATAGGTCGATAACATTGACAAAAGCTCATTTTTTTTAGAAGCTGTAAATTCTATTTAATCAGGGGACATTTATGTTGAGCGAAGACACTGTACAGATTGTTGAAAGACGCTCACAATCACACACACTGATCCAGGAGCTGGTTGCAACCCGCAATGAAATGCTGGCTTTATTCAGCCGCCTTATCAGTTTCAAACCTTTTACCACTGAAGATGAAGGGACGCGCGAGAGTCTGGAAGAGTTTTGTGAAACACTGGTCGACTATACACTGCAGGCCCACCTGAATATTTACCGTCACATAGAAGAAAAACTGGAAAAACGCGTCAGGGTTCTGGAGATCGCTGAACGAACCTACCCTGATATACTCAAATCAACTGAACTCATTTCTGACTTTAATGACAAGTACGAAGACCTCAGTAATAACTTTGATGCGTCCCAACTTGAACAGAATCTTTCTCAACTGGGAGAAGTACTGGCTGAACGTATTGAGCTGGAAGATCAGCTGATTGCAGTACTTACCAACAGACGCCCTGAACAGACAGAATCAGCTAACCTGAACTCCTGATCCTGGCTATCACCTCAATCTTCCTTGTCTTTTTTCTGACGCGTAATGGAATCTATTGAAACCACAACATCACTTTGAGGTTTCGCTTCATCAATAAAATGGGGACGCATATTCATTTCAATACCGGCCTCTTGTGCAAGTTCCTGCTCACGTTGTGATATCAGACCCAGGCAATCACGTATCCCGATTATCGATTCATCTGATAAAGGGTGCTTAAGACCTGGCGCGGTAGCAGTATCTTTCACTACATGGGTTAATACCACCTTAACCGCTTTGAGAATTAATGCTTCCCGGGTTGGTTTGTCTTCACTACTCATCTAAACACCTCTTATACAGCCAAAATACTTGTGATTTGCTGCGGTATTCTATCCGGGAATACTCCCGGATGCCAGACGATTGTACCTAGACCCTGCAAATCAAATGGTTTTAACAGACTTCTAACACATATGGTAGATAGCGTATAATAATGCCAACTTCTCTTTTCTAAAACGGAATATCATTATGCCTTATTTTGTATACAATATTTTTCCAGATCAAAAACTGGAATGTCTGGAAGAACACCCAGGCTATAAAGAAGCACGCGACAGCGTTCGTAACAAACGAAAAGAAATGCAAGAAGATGCTGGATACAGCGTTCGACTGGTTCATGCCAAGCATACAGAAGAAGCCGAACGCCTGTTAACAGCCAAACGTGAACCAAGGCCCATGGGTGAAGAATAAAAAATCCTCCCCGAAGGGAGGATGCAAGTTCAAATATGGCTATTAATCACCAATTCCAGTCGTTATAACGTAAACTTACAGAATAACGCGGTGAAGTGCTGTAGTAGCCGATGGATAACGGATAACGCCAGTAACTACTTCCTCTATAATCACTATGGCCATACGCATGGCGTTTTGCACGATAATGATCTCTGGCATAATGACGTTGCTTATGTAATCGATGACGCAAACGACGATTCTGCTGCTTCAGACGTCGAACCTTGCTATGTCGGTATCCATGACGATCGCGATTATAATGTGCATTATAGTTACCCTGATGTGAACGATACTGATGACGATCATCATGCTTGCCTCCCGCAAGTGCTGCAGGCGCTGATAACACTATCAGGGATGTTAAGACCAAGCTTTTTGTTAATACATTAATTGATTTCATGTTGCACCTCCTGGGTGGTTTTTTCATATTTCACGCTGTCAGTATAGGCAGCACAAGCTGAACACAGGCTGAACACCATAAAATTAATAGAATTATTTTCATCCAATTGATTTTTAAGGATTAAATATGGACGAAGACGAATACCGTGATATTTATCACTCGGTCAACAAGTTACGTTGCTGCTATGAAAAAGCTATTCTGACGCGTCGTTTTGGCTGTCAGCACGTAATTCGGCTGAACCTGGCTGAACGTGAAGCCGCAGGTTGCAAGAATGAACAGGCACAAACGCTTTGCCAGCAATTTTTGCGCTTAACACGTAGCAATGCTGCTTTTGCTTTAAAATCAGCCAATACAAGCAAACAATTGCCACATGCAAAAGAAATAAAAGCACAATGCGGTGGGATGCTCGGGCTGAATCAGCTATTACACCCCGGGGAATCATCCACGAATGGTGTAGAAGACATTTTTTCATGTATTCAGGAAGCAGAACAACAATTTAATTCACTGGATCTCATTCCTTTTGAGGAAATTATTCATACAATCAGTCATTTTCAGGGTCGTAAAAAGAGAGGCCGCCGTTAGGAAAAAAGATAGCAGATACCTGAATGATATAAAAAAAACATATGCAACACAGGGCTTATTATCAGTTTACGCAGCCCATTGAAAAATATGCTATAAGTAGTTCTGGAAAATAATAAATTTGGTCACATATGGCAGACAACGACAATAAACTGGAGTTATCAATAGGTGACACCCTGCAACTCCAGTTCGTAGCAGATGAAATGAATCGCCGGCATTACGCCAAGGTAATTGGTTATTTGCAAGGCCATAGCGTTTTAATCACAACACCCAGAATTGAAGGTAATGTGATGCTCATACGCCCTGACCAGCGTGTAATTGTACGCATGATGACGGGTAATGAAGTCTATGGTTTCACCACGCAGATACTCAGCACCAGTCTGACGCCCTACGCTTACCTGCATCTTGCTTACCCCAAAGAAATGGAACACATTACTGTTCGTAAGGCAGAACGCATAGCTATCAAGCTCATCGGATCTGCACAGCTTGAAACCAGTGATGATGGCGTTGTACAGGAATCACTCCCGGTCATCATTCAGGACATGAGTACTAACGGGGCAATGATAGAATCAAAAAGGTTGATTGGCGAAGTTGGCAACGTTATGACACTTTCAGGCAAGGTTACCGTTGGCGGCAAGGAAGAATATATAAACATCCCCTGTATCATTCGAAATATTGTCCACAACCCCGAAAACGGTATCTTTAAACATGGACTGGAATATCAATTACTGGAGCCTCACGAGCATTTTATTATCTATGGCTACGTCTACGAACAAATGATTGAACACATGAAAAAATAATCAACCCGGCCTGCCTATTGGCATCGGCCCGGCAGATATTTATTTTCCAGTTCACCACCGCAACGCCAATACATTCCACCCTCACCGACAACCGGTTCGATAGTCAGGCGTTTCCCTGCAACCGCAGACGCCCCATTTAATGTTAATATCAACGTACCCTTACCCGGTATGATAGTGACCCGCTGAATATCAGGCGATATAATACCGTCAAAATCAAATCTGGCAATATCTGACTTTTCCGGGAACCGGCCTTTTTTATTCCAGTACTGCCTGATCCATGCACGCGCCCGAGATGTTCGACTATAGGTCACTGCTATTTTTGATCTGAGTACATAATCCTGATACGCAGGTATAGCGATTGCAGCGAGTATGCCAACAACGACTGCAGCTGTAGTAACATTCTGTCCCATCACTTCCAGAGGCGTTGCTTCATAACTGATCTCAAAACCCAGCCTGTTTGATGAAGACAAGAACTGAATACCATAGGACCCTGAAACAGGCAGCCGGCTGTTACGGAATGTCGGCATCTGGTAAAGATCTATTTTTGTATTTGTAAAGTCTGCCAATACATTCAGAATCTCAAGATAGGTATAGTAAAGCGCCTGTGGAACCCCTTTTATCCGCAATGATATGGCCATCAATGCATTGTTCGTATCCTGACTTTGTTCTTTCTGCAACCAGTCATGAATACTGACTTTCTGTTTATATCTGGCGCGGTCAATCAGCAACTGTGGCACACTCGCACCGACCAGATAGCCTTTTTCTTCTATCCAGTAACTATGTGTTTTAATACGCACCATTAAATCCAGTAATGGATTGCCTTTGACCTTATTGCCGGCCTTGTCAGCCTTACGTTTACTTTTTGCTCTCAATGCATCCCTGAAGTCTTCGATCTGATAAGAGGTCATACGGCTATGATGGATTTTCACACCCTCTACTTCACGTACCTCATAATCAAATTTTAATTGCTTACGCATGGCTTCAAATAATTTTTTATATTTTTTTTGATCACGTATAGCAACAATACTGAATTCACCAACCTGATCCCTTACATACAGAATCTCGGGACCCATAACAGAAAGCAGATCTTCAATTGAAACGCCTGCTTTTGTTTTTATCATTTCCTTGAATGCCAGATACTCACCGGTACTATCCTTGTAAGCCGGTAATATCAGGTTATCTTCCAGCACCTTGAATTGTTTTGCATCCGGCACTGTCATTCCGAACACCAGCCTGGGTTTACCGGCAGTCATAACGTCTGCTTTCATGTTACCCGACGGTATAAACCTGTTTATTCGTCCCTCATAAAAATCAGCCAGTACCGACATACGTCCCTTGCCACGGCTCACACCCATACCCAGAGCAACTGAGCGCATATCTTTCAAAAACGCCCGGTCTTTCAGCTCCTGAAACTTCTCGGGTGGCATCACATTACCGACAACCGGCATAATTTTCTCAATATTAAACCATGCAAAAATACCACCATGACTACTGTCAATCTGATCTTCCTGACTGTACATCGCATGCTTCGTATTAACGTTTAAAGCACTGTAACGCTGATCAAGCTCCTTACGGTTAACACCCATCCCCACCAAAACATTTAAAAGCCTGCTTTGTTCCTGATAATGCATTTCAATAGAAAAAGGACCACCAACCAGGCTAACATAACCATTCTGCTTTTCTGCTTTACCCAAACGGTAAACACGTGGATCTGATTTAACCCAGTTATCAATAAACGCATGAAAGCTGCCCTTGTCAGCAAATCCCAGTCGCGTTACCACCAATATCTTTGGTAATGGCTGCTTATGTTCATTACTAAGTACTGCAATCTCCAGCGGGGCCCGTATATGCTGCAGCCATAGTTGCCCCAGAGGCTTGATCATGTTTCCTGTCTCTGTTGCAAATGTTTTATATAGACCCTGCTCCAGTTTCCTGATTAATTTCTGATGTTCGGGGCTTTGTAAAATGCCTGAGAAAACATTTCCTTTTGCAGCTGAGAACATCGCAACCATAGAGGGCACACGCAAATATGCCAAACTTGACTCTGGTAACCGTTGTCGCAACCATGCCGGGTCTTTTATGGGGTATTTCACTGGCTCAAAAAACCGAACTGCATCTGTTTCAGTTACTGAAACAGGGGTTACTGCTGGAACTGCCGTAGATGTTTGTGGCTTATCTGAACAACCAACAACCTGTATTATCGAAGCCAACCCGACAATCAGTAAAATCTGCACTCTGCTTATCATTATCATGTCCCTGAATTCTGCTTATAGAAGATGTGAACTGTTTTCTGGATATATTATCATTACGCGGTATTGTTTTCAGTCTTTTCTATTGTAACCGGAATAGTTACAGTTTCCACTACGGGTTAGCATTTACACTTACCCATTTATCTTGCAATCCTCGCTGTCATCCCTGGTTGTTGATGCACAAATTCGATTTCTACCTGCATTTTTAGCCTGATATAAAGCAATATCCGCACGCGATAACATCTGATTCAAAGTGGTTTCAGGTGATCCTTTAGGCTTGGCATAGCTGACCCCACCACTCACTGTAATCTGTATCAATGCATCAGCTTCATGCAAAGGCATTGCTTCGATTTTTTGTCGAATCTTGTCTGCAAAACTTGTAGCAGCCATAATATTTTTGCTAACCGTCAACACCAGAAATTCTTCACCTCCCAACCGGAATATATAATCACTGTTACGTGCCTCCTGCTGTATCAGTTTTGAGAAATGCACCAGACAATGATCGCCTACTATATGGCCATAGGTATCATTAATTTTCTTGAAATAATCAAGATCAAGAATAATACCAAATACACATAAATTGTCCCGCATAGCCTGGGATAACAACTTTGGGAAAATTTCCTGTAAACAGCGCCGGTTATATAGCCCGGTCAGGGTGTCAGTAATTGCAGACTGCTCAAGCTTGGCATGGGTTTTTTGTATTTCGCTCTGTTTTTCTCTTAACGCCAGCAACATATCAGCAAAATAATTCGATAATTCATCTACCTCGTTTCGTACCTTGCTTTTTTCAAGTTTGGGCAAGGCGCCTCTTGATACAGCATGTGTCAATTTAATTAATCGCATTAATGGCCCACTGAAATTCCTGATAATCAGTATACCCATCAGTAAAACACCGATAACACCGGCCCCCACCAGCATCATAATAAAACGCTGATGCTGATCCAGACGTAGTAAAATATCCGCCTCAGATAAACCAAACCAGAGCTGGTAAGGCTGCTGTTTATTAGGCCCATTTAATTCAATCTGTAGCATGCGATAAGGAATACTATTTACAATAAGCTGATTTCCATCTTTAATTTTAAACTGGTTATTATAATTCGGCCCCAAAGTTGTACTAACAACTTCATCATCATGCACCAGAAAAAATTCGCCACCACTAATTCTTTTATTCTCCTGTAACCATTTTTCATCCAGTAATAATGTCACTGCAACGCGCCCCTGAATATTACCGCGATATTTTATCGGCATGACGGCAACAACTTCAAAACCGGTCTTGCCTTGAAAATAGAAAACACCTGATTCCCCCTGTTTCATATTTTTTCTTACTGCCAATGCGAGATCTATTTGGTTTTTACCTACCAGCACCTCTTCTTTATTTGATATAAGAATATGACGGTAAATAGGTAACCAGCCAAATTGCCTTTCATAAAGATCTTCCAACGGCTGGCTATCACCGCCAATACCCGTTACAACAAACAGGTATTCCTTGAACCGCAAATCACGTGTAACAATATTTGCATACCGCTGCAGCTTGGATTGCTCAGATTTCAGGTTTCCAACGAGAAGCTGCTTCAGCCTGAGCAAATGATTATCTGCTTCTTCAAAAATTACTTTTTGTACATACCGATATGAATATAACAATGTGCCTGATAAAAATATCATCAGGAAAATACTGTAGATTATAAGTCGTAGGCGATAACTAAAATAAAACATTCAGGGTCTTTGCTTGTTCAGCGGTAATAACTCAAATCGCCTGGCCACCGAGAAGAAAGCGGGGCCTGTTTGCACTTCCCTGATTATTTTTAATACATCCGCACCGGGATTCAGGTTGGTAACCGCCTGCAGGTTACGATAAAAAGGATACTTTTTTGATTTCAGGTTAGCTGCAGTTGCCTGTTTGCCATCTATGGTAATACGCTTTACTTTATTTCCGGTTTCAAATAACCAGGTCGAACCCGTATGTCCGATAGCTCCTGAGAAATCACTCACTCGCCTGACCATCTCATCTGCACTCGACACATTCAGACGTAGCTTTCTGAATTTTGATTTGGATGACAGAATGGTTTTCCAGTGCCCCGGTCTTTTTGCGCAATGCAGTCGCGCAACCACTGCAATAGGCTGATCATTACCACCTACCGCCTTCCAGTTTTTTATGCGCCCACTAAAAATGTCTTTTACCTGTTGCCGGGTCAAATTAGTTACCGGGTTACTTTTATTAACCAGAATCAGTATCGGCTCTAGTGCCAGAGGGAATACTCGCAGTTTCTTTTTTGTAACTTCCTGTTTGCTTAATGGACAACAGACAAAACCGAATGTCTCTTTACCTGCTATGCTTAAACTCGCATTTTTAATCCCTGCATTGCAGCCCTGACCCAGCATCGAGTCTTTACCGTAAAGCATGATTTTGCGACCGGAAAGTTTTTCCAGCTCGGGCTTCAATGCATCAAATATAATCCAGGAAAAATGAGCACCAGCGCCAGTGATATATCCTGCGGGATGATGATCACTTGCTACCGGCACAGGACAGGACTCCCCTGATCCGGCTTTTAGCTCTGCAGCCCTGACCTGCATGAAATTCATATTCAATATCAAGCAGAAAATCACGCCAAGCCATTGAATATTATTATTTTTTATATACATGCGCATACTAGCTCTCCAGGACTGATGTGATATCTCACAAATACTTTATATATAAGGTACTATTTCGTCTGTGCGGACAGTTTCTTTAATAAAACAAGCTTGCTATATCGATCCATACACTTGCTCTTTCCTGAAATAATATGTGTATTTGAGTGCCAAAGCGCTTTCTTGTTATTATCGATATCATTCAGACTGACTGAGTTTAATTTACCCGGGGCACAATTACGATGACTGCGAATACGAAAACGGATATCCCTGTCGCCGCCGTCAGTTCACTCGCAATTCTTGCAATCAGTCTGCTACTGCAACATGAGTTTTCACTGAAACATTCGCTCCTGTTTCTGACAGGAACAGGGCTTGGCATCACCCTGCTTCATGCATTGTTTGGCTTTACGGGTGGCTGGCGTCAATTTATCCGCGACCGAAACAGTCAGGGGGTACGCGCACAGATATTACTGCTCGCACTGACATCGATCATATTTTTTCCCGTTATTGCCGGGGTCATCCCTGGTGTTGGCGGCAACGCGGCCATGGGTCCGGTGGGAACATCGGTTCTGGCAGGCGCTTTTTTGTTTGGCATAGGCATGCAGCTCGGGGGTGGCTGTGGTTCAGGCACTTTGTTTACTGTTGGCTGGGGGCATATCGATATGCTGATCACGCTGACCTTCTTTATCATCGGTGCTACTCTCGGAGCCGCACACCTGCCCTGGTGGATGAGCTTACCTGCCCTCGGTAAAATCTCTATCATTACTGAAATGGGCTGGATGAACGGCCTGCTAACTCAACTGATTGTTTTGCTTGCTTTATACTTGCTGGTCAGATTCATTGACCTGCGCAAAAACACCCAGCTGGTTTCCTTACGCGATCCAGATCACCGAGGGTTTATTGAACGCCTGGTTACTGGACCCTGGCCGTTAAGCTGGGGCATAGCCGGATTGTTGTTGTTTAATTTGCTCACACTTTTACTCGCAGGTTACCCATGGTCAATCACCTTTGCGTTTGGACTCTGGGGTACCAAAATCTGGTCTGCACTCGGGGGGGATATTTCATCATGGCAATACTGGGCAAACTACTATCCAGCAAAAGCGCTCAATGCGAGCGTACTGAAAGACATAACGTCCATTATGGACTTTGGCATCATACTCGGAGCAGCACTCGCGGCTGCACTCGCAGGTAAATTTGCACCACAGGCAACGATCAATAAAAAACGCCTGTTAACAGCCATAGTTGGCGGGCTATTACTGGGGTATGGCGCAAGGCTCGCTTATGGCTGCAATATTGGCGCCATGCTCGGCGGTATCAGCAGTGGCAGCCTGCATGGCTGGCTGTGGCTGATTGCTGCATTTTGTGGTTCTATGCTGGCTATTCGTATCAAAATCTGGATCGGGGTAGATACGCCCCCCGGAGATATCAAGCAATGAACCATAAATTACTGTTAGGCTCGGCACTGGGACTCGCAACGCTGGCTGTCGCAATCGACCATACCCGCCACCGCCTGCCTGAACCCCAGAAAACACAAACACAACAAGGCACTATTATTATTGATGATTCTGGCAGTGATGATAATACTGAAAACCCCTGCGGTATGGGTGAAACCCCCTGTGGCTTATAATGGCAATCGAACTGCTTATCGACTGCATCAACCAGTTCGCACGACAACAAACCAACCCTGTGCTCTCTGTCATTCCCTCAGATGGAAACATTCAGCAAAACCGTCGATACCCTGAACCTGTATTACAGTTTGAAAATGCGGGGTTGCGAAGCTACTACCATTGCCATGATATGAAAAAAAAGCCGCAGGATGAACATGGACACTTTCATATTTTCATTCAGATTCAACCTGATACCTGGAGCCATCTGGCCGGTCTGTCAATGGATAATTTTGGCCAGCCCTTGCAGTGGTTTACGGTCAACCAATGGGTCAGTGGTGAATCCTGGGGAGAACAAAAATCATTATTTGATGCACTTGACCTTCTTCATATCAACCCCGAATCAAGCCTGATTGAACGCTGGCTTGCAGCGATGCTGAGTGTCTATCAACAAACGCTAAAAAATCTGATTCATGCACGTAACAGCACCTTAAACAAACTGATGACTTCGGACCCACTTAGTAAGGTGTTACAAGATCGCACTCACTACATATTATCAGCATGTGATATTGATTTTTTTAATGACATAAAACAATTCTCTGAGACGAATAATTACCTGACTTGATTGACATCAACATCGAGTTATACATTTATGTTATAAATACGCCCTGTTTAATCAGTTGCTGGAGGTATCAAATGAAAACCGGACTTTTACTTTTTATGCTCACGTCAATGTCAGCCCTGGGCATTAGTCAGGCAGGCATTGTTCCCGGACCACTTGTCGATACCGGCTGGCTAAAAGCCAATCAAAATAAAATTGTCATTCTTGATGTCCGTAAAGACGTCAAGAGTTTTACAGGTAAGCCCGTTTTCAAAAAAAATCGTAAAACAGGGAAATTAACTCTCGCTAAGGTAGCCGGACATATCCCCGGAGCTCGCCTGATTAATTACAAGGTTCTGCGCAGCAGCAAAAATATTAATGGCCAGAAAATAAGCAAGCAGTTAATAGACAAAAAAGCATTTGAAAAAATCATGCAATCTGCTGGAGTTAGCAAAGGTGATGCAATTGTTATTGTCAGCAAGGGGTGGTCAGTCGGGGATATGACCCAGGCTACAAGACTATACTGGAGTCTTAAGTACTATGGGCAGGACGATATGGCTATACTGAATGGCGGCATGAGCCTATGGCTAAAAAAAGGGGGGCAGGTCACTAACAAACCTGCAACGACATCAAAAGGCAACTGGCTCGCCACCGCGGAAAGAAAGCACATTCTGGCAACCAGCGCAGACATTACTAAAGCACTCAAGGATAAAAATACCCAGCTGATTGACGTGCGCTCTGTCTCGCAATATCTCGGCACGTGGAAAAAGTCATATGTCTATGCTGACGGGCATATACCCGGTGCAAAAAATCTGCCTGATGAACTACTCACAGGTCCTGCAGGCAAGGCAAGTTTTACCCCTGCTGACAAGATGAAAAAAATTGCTTCGGCACTCGGAATAAAAACCGATATCAACACCATTACTTATTGTAATAGCGGGCATCTGGCCTCCGGCGGATGGTTTATGTTGCATGAGGTACTGGGTAATAAAAACGTCAAAATGTACGATGGTTCCATGCATCAATGGACACGTGAAAAAGGCAATACAAACAAACTGATAGTGGAATAGTATATAAAAAACCAATCAAATTATTGCTGCCACTTAAAATATTTTATTAAAAAGCCTATTTTTCAGGACGAGAAATACAACACGCCATGAAAATGGCGCGAAAGAATAATTCAAGAAAATTTATTTAGGAATCAGTGCTGGCTGATCAAAATGAATACCGGCCCAGCCATGGCGTATGAAAGTACGAATATTGGCGTGATCAGTACCCTCTTCATTTTTCAACACATCGTTACGGTAGTAGGTTCCGAAGCATGCCAGCGTTTCAGGTTCATCAAGGTTATTCAGTTTGGCAAATGCAAAAATTCGGCAAGAACCTTCATTATCCCCCGCCTTATTAATCACCTGATCACCCTCAATACCGTTAGTAAATGCTACCGGCTGGTAATCATAGTTTTCACCAATAACTGACATAACTTCTTCAAAACTGACATCCTTTGGGTTGTTTTTTATCTGCTCAAGCATTTCAGCAACTTGCATCTTATTCCCCTTTCAAAAAAAGCTAACGTAATCACTAATTTACTTTGAATAACAAAAGATTGACTGGAATCAATTTTTACCCGGTAAACGACCTTGCCAGTCTACCTTGGTCAGGCATACAATAAAACATAGCCGCCCCGTTAACAACAGGCATTTTTAACGGCATAGAAATCAGCATATCAACCCGACAGGTATTATTCTGAGCCAGTCCTATTTAACCATTGACGGCAACCAGGCCGCGGCAATGATTGCCCATCTAACCAATGAGGTTATTGCTATCTATCCGATCACGCCGGCATCGCCGATGGGCGAATGGGCGGATGAATGGTCTTCTCAACTCCAAAAGAATCTATGGGGAAGTATTCCCGATATCATTGAAATGCAGAGCGAAGGCGGTGCTGCGGGTGCTATCCACGGTGCATTACAGGCAGGCGCGCTAACCACGACCTTCACAGCCTCACAGGGGCTATTGCTAATGATCCCAAACATGTACAAGATCGCGGGGGAACTAACCCCGTCTGTCTTTCATGTTGCCTCACGCTCGCTTGCCTGCCAGGCTCTGTCAATTTTTGGAGATCACAGTGATGTCATGGCCGCACGGTCAACCGGGTTTGGATTGCTCGCATCCAATTCCCCACAGGAAGTCCATGATTTTGCATTGATCGCCCAGGCTTGTACATTACAGTCGCGCATACCGCTGTTACATTTTTTTGATGGCTTTCGAACATCACATGAAATAAACAGAATCAGCATCATTGACCATGACACTGCCAGCGCAATGATGGATGACAAGCTCATTGAACAACATCGCCTGCGCGCTTTGTCGCCCGATCACCCGGTACTTCGTGGCAGTTCCCAGAACCCGGATATTTATTTTCAGGCACGAGAGACCGTCAACCCTTACTATCAGGCCATGCCAGCAATTATGCAGGCCTGTATGGATCAGTTTGCCAAACTCACCGGCAGGCAATATCGGCTGTTTGAGTATGTAGGTCATGAACAGGCGGAGCGCATCATGATCCTGATGGGGTCTGGTGCAGAGGCAGCACGTGAAACGGTTAATTACCTGAATCGTCAGGGTGAAAAGGTCGGTGCCGTTATCGTCCGTTTATACCGTCCTTTTGATGCAACTGCTCTGCTCGACTCCATACCCGAAACAGCTAACCGCATTACCGTACTGGATCGTACCAAGGAACCTGGCGCAGACGGTGAGCCGTTATACAAGGATGTGATTACAGCTATCGCCAGGGATGTATGTGACACTCAGTCAACATTCAGGAAAATGCCTGTCGTTACAGGTGGTCGTTATGGCCTGTCTTCAAAAGAATTTACGCCTGGCATGATCAAGGCCGTGCTGGATGAATTATCCCGACCCGTGCCAAAAAACAACTACACCGTTGGCATACATGATGATGTCAGTCAGACCAGCCTGAGCTGGGATACTGACTTCAGAACCGATGCTCATGATAATGTTTTTCAGGCCGTCTTCTATGGCCTTGGCAGCGACGGTACGGTTAGCGCCAACAAGAACAGCATCAAGATTATTGGTGACACAACCGGCCAGTATGCACAGGGATATTTTGTATATGACTCAAAAAAATCAGGTGCGGTCACGGTATCACATTTACGTTTTGGTCCTGAGCCGATCCATTCAACTTATCTGATTGACAAGGATGACGCCGATTTTGTTGCCTGTCACCAGCCAACTTTTTTGCAACGGCACAACATGCTCGACAAGGCTGCCGAGGGTGCTATATTTCTTCTTAATACCCCGACTGCAACCGATCAGGTCTGGGACACCCTGCCCCGTCAGATGCAAGAGCAGATCAGAGCTAAACGTATTCGCGTTTATGTTATTGATGCCTACAGCGTTGCCGATAATAACGGTATGGGGCAACGTATTAACACCATCATGCAAACCTGCTTCTTTTCCATTTCCGGAATACTGCCACAGCAACAGGCAATAGATGCCATCAAGCAGGCAGTCGAAAAAACCTACGGAAAGAAAGGCCAGCGTATCATTGACATGAACCACCATGCGATTGATGACACACTGGACTGCCTGCATGAAATTACTATACCTGAAACAATCAGCAGCCAACTGGAAATGACGCCACCCGTGCCCGCTGATGCACCGGACTTTGTGCAGCAAGTAACCAGTAAAATTATTGGCGGCTACGGAAACGATGTTCCGGTAAGTGCACTATCGTCTGATGGCAGTTTCCCGTTGGGAACGGCAGCGTATGAAAAACGTAATCTTGCTCTGGAAGTTCCGGTCTGGGATACCGAGCTCTGTACCCAGTGTGGTAAGTGCCCATTTGTTTGTCCCCATGGCGTCATTCGCAGCAAGGTTTTTCCTGCCTCACATTTGAAGGACGCACCCGCCACGTTTAAAGCCGCAAAGATCAAAGGCAAGGACTACCCGCAGGACATGGTCATCAGTTACCAGGTATCAACTGAAGATTGTACCGGCTGCGGTTTGTGCGTTGAAATCTGCCCCATTCGCGATAAATCCAATGCGAGTCACAAGGCGTTGAATATGGATCAGTATGCACCACTAAAACAAGCGGAACAGGCCAACTGGACATTCTTCCTCGATCTGCCGGACTATCCACGTGATCAGGTCAAACCGACGACCATGAAAGGCTCCATGTTATTTCAGCCACTGTTTGAATTTTCCGGTGCGTGCGTGGGTTGTGGTGAAACTCCGTATTTAAAACTCGCCAGCCAGCTCTTTGGTGACCGCATGCTGGTCGCCAATGCGACCGGATGTTCATCCATCTATGGCGGCAACCTGCCAACCACACCCTGGACCGTGAATCAGGACGGACGTGGCCCAGCCTGGTCCAACTCGTTATTTGAAGACAATGCCGAGTTTGGCCTCGGAATGCGTACGGCTGTCAATCAACAAAGTGAACAGGCCAGAGACTTGCTGAAACAGCTATCTGACAATATTGAACCTGTTCTCATGGATGCCATTTTAAATGCAGATGAATCTACTGAAGCAGGAATTCAGCAACAACGTGAGCGTATTGTACAGTTAAAGCAAACATTATCTGAGCTGGACCAGCCGCAAGCTAAGCGACTGGAAGCGCTCGCCGACATGCTGTGTCGCAAAAGTGTCTGGATCATTGGCGGTGATGGCTGGGCCTATGATATCGGCTTTGGGGGCCTGGATCATGTGCTGGCTTCAGGGCAGGATGTCAATATTCTGGTACTGGATACCGAAGTCTATTCCAATACAGGTGGACAAACATCCAAGGCAACTCCGCGTGGTGCAGTGGCCAAGTTCTCGGCAGGGGGTAAACCGACCGCCAAAAAAGATCTGGCACTGATGGCCATGGATTACCAGAATGTCTATATTGCCCATGTTGCTTATGCCGCAAAAGATGTACAAACCTTGCGCGCATTCATTGAAGCCGAGGCACACCCGGGACCCTCATTGATTATTGCCTATGCACCTTGCATTGCACATGGTGTTGATCTGTCCAATAATCATCGTCAGCAACACCTGGCCGTGGACAGTGGTCACTGGCCATTATTTCGCTATGACCCGCTGCGTGCACATAAAGGCGAGAACCCGTTGCATCTGGACTCGAAAGCACCTTCTGTTCCTTATCGTGATTTCGTCAAGACTGAAACCCGGTTTAATATGCTATGGCGTACACACCCGCAAGATGCCGAGCACTTTCTCGCACAATCACAGAAAGAAGTTAATGAGCGATACGAGTATTACCAACATCTTTCTGAAATCCCCTGGCATGAAGCAGATACCGATGAGGAACCATCAGAATGACTGACCTGACAACTGAATATCTCGGGCTGAAACTGGCCAATCCTCTGGTTCCATCCTCATCCCCTTTAAGTCGTGATTTTGACAGCGCTAAAGAACTGGAAGATGCGGGTGCGGCTGCTATTGTCATGCACTCGTTGTTTGAAGAAGAAATTCATCACGAACAGGAGCACTTGCAGCGTTTTATGCATCATCAGTCTATCGGTCATGCCGAAGCAGAAGATTTTCACCCCGCTCCTGGCAACATTAATTGCTGCCTGGACAATTATCTCGAACAATTAACCAGACTGAAAACCGGGCTTGATATACCCATTATAGCAAGCCTTAATGGTATTTCATTCGATGGATGGGTGCGCCATGGCAAGGACCTGCAAGCAGCCGGTGCAGATGCACTGGAACTCAATGTATACTATATACCCACCCGAATTGATGAAACCAGCCAACAGGTTGAACAGCGCTATATCGACTTGCTCACCGAACTGAAACAACATGTCAGCATCCCGATCACCATGAAGCTATCGCCTCAATTCAGTGCTATTGGACATTTCGTGCACACACTGCAACAGGCGGGTGCTGATGGTATATCCTTATTCAATCGCTTCTATCAACCCGATATTGATCTGGAAACATTACAAGTCAAACCACAGCTGCATATGTCCAGCTCAATTGAATCCCTGTTACGTATTCGCTGGATAGCCATTCTGCACGGTCAGGTTGATCTATCCATTGCAGCCACCGGTGGTATTCATACCGTTGAAGATGTATTGAAAGCCCTGCTGGCCGGCGCCGATATCACCCACCTGTGTAGTGAATTACTACAACATGGTTCCGCACGCATCAGCGAAATCATTCAGCAACTGCATCACTGGCTGGAACAACATGAATACGAATCGGTGCAGCAGCTGAAAGGCAGCATCAGCATGCAGCACGCGATTGACCCGGCTTCCTATGTACGTGCCAACTACCTGGATGTCATCGATAGCTATAGTCCGGCACCCGGAGTGCTGCGATGACTTTTAATGTTGTATCATGCTAACTATATACTGAAATACTGGAGCCAGAATATCTATTGCTGCAAACAGGACAAACTCGCCGTCTGGGTTCCGCCAGTATGAATTGCCAACACCCGACTCCCCCGACTGAAAGATCCTGACTTAATCATCTGATACAGACCGTACATCATCTTACCGGTATACACATAATCCAGATCTATATTATGTATTGCTTTAAACCAGCGCATGAAGCCTATCAGCCTGTCATCAGTTTTTGCGTAACCCCCAAAGTGATAATCTTGATTCACATGCCAGTGCACGTGCTGATAGTCTTTCGGCGTTAGAAAATCATGCACCGCCTGTTGTATATAATTATCAGCCTTTAAGACCTGAAATCCGATTAATTCAGGCGAGTGTCTTGTATTAATACCCGCACCTTGAATAAGGCCTGCCAACGTGCCGCCTGTACCACACGCACAGGAAATTACATCGTAACTATCGTCAACCTCACTCATCAGCTCACTGACGCCCTGTAGCGCCAGCTGGTTACTACCCCCCTCCGGAATTAAATAAAAAGCACCAAACTTTTCATGAAGTTTTTCGATAAATTCCGCTTCCTGTTTTTTCCTGTAATCAGAACGTGAAACAAAATGCAGCTGCATATCATTTTCAAGCACTCGTGATAAAACAGAATTAAGAGGTGTATTTTCAAGCTCGGCGCCTCTGATGATGCCGATGGTTTGCATACCCATAAGTTTACCTGCAGCCGATAACGCAAGAATATGGTTGGAATAAGCACCACCAAAACTTAATAGTGCCGATGCATTTTGTTTTTGTGCATCCAGTAAATTATATTTCAGTTTTCTGAGTTTGTTACCCATGATTTCCGGGTGATTCAGATCTTCGCGCTTGATCGATAATGAAATACCATGTTGTCGGGTTATCTCATCAGACAACGCCTGTACGGGCGCTATGATATTCTCAAAGGTAGACACTTTTTTTCCAAGAAAGACAGGAGACTACAATAATGATTTTATTTTTTCTATAATTACTGGATGGTCAAAATCCCTGCCACCTTTAGCGCGATATACAATCCTGCCTTGTTTATCAATGATATAACTGGATGGCAAGCCCTGAACTTTATAAGCCGATGATACTTTGCTGTCAGGGTCAAATAAAACAGTAAAGCTTGGAATAGTTTTTAACTGTCCCATAAATTCGAACACACGTTCTTCATCTTCCCACTGATTGATGGCAAGAACGATAAAGTTGCGTGATTTGAATTTTGTATACAAATTTTCCATAGAAGGCATTTCATGTATACAGGGCGGACACCAGGTTGCCCAGAAATTAATCAGCACGACTTTGCCGCGATATTGTTTTAATGAATGTTTTTCACCATCCATATCTACCAGTAAAAAATCGGGCGCCGGTATCGGTGGAGTAAATTGCTTAAGCCGATAATTAGTCTGTGTTTCTACAGGCCCGGCAGCCATGCAGTAGATGGGCAAAAATATCAGTAATAACAGATAATGCTTAAACTCAGGATTTCGAAGCAGACGCACAAGTCACTCCTTTAATTTTGTTGCTGTATGTCTTTCCTTGCAGTTTCCAGGAATAATGAAGGTCAAATTGCTGACCAGGTTTTAAAGCAATTGTAGAAAATCCCTGTATCCAGTCACCTGCATCAAAGCTTTGATCTTCAGATAAAATCAACCAACGGAAAGCAATGCCTTTTTTACGCCATTCCTTCGTCCAGGCTGACTTTAATTTCAGTTTATGTTTGACACCATCACGGGTAACCGCGCGCCAGTCTGATAATCGTGCAACAATCTGTGCATTTGATTGATTTCTGATGATGTTGCCAAATACACAATACTGACTGACCTTCTCAACAACATCAGCCGGAAGGCCTCTTGCCAGGAATACCGCGCGTACATAATCAGCTTTCACCTGAACCAGCTCAAGTCTGAACTCGTGATCCACAGATTTCCATTTAGATTGCAGCGGCGTTGAATTTGCACTCATGTCCACATCAGCAAAAACTGAAAAGCACAATACCGAGAATAAAATAAACAGGTATGATTTTGCTACCAAGAGCTTCCCCTGATAATAATTCAAAAAAACTATCATATCCTCTATCACGTGCTGAAACAATAATTCTCGTTTCTGCCCGTCGATAAATCTGAGTGTACCACTATCGAGGAAATCAACCGAGGAGAGATCAGGATAACTGGATTAAATCTGCTTGAGCACATGAACCCGGCGCCTTCATCCGAAAGCAACGTGTTACCCATTCCGAATATCAGTGTTTCATTATGAGCCATAGAAGAAACGCCGCCCATTTTTGAAATAAAGCAGGGAAATTTTATCCTATGTAGCGTAGGCCTGTTTTTGACACAGGTCAACTTGTTAATTTTATTGTCCATGCCATAATTAACTATTGAAACAAATATTTTTTTCTCGGAAATCATAATTTATGTGTCTGGGTATACCGATGCAAATCAAAGCTATAGATGGCTTCATGGCCCGCTGCGAAGCCAAAGGCGTTGAGCGTGATGTCAGCCTGTTTATGATGCAGGAAGAAAAAATCGATATCGATGATTTCATTGTTGTACATGTGGGATATGCGATCCAGAAAATTTCAGCGCAGGAAGCACAAACTGCCTGGGAAATTTACGACCAGATGCTGGCAGCAGATATTTAATATGCATGAACTTGCCGTTTGCCAGTCGTTAATGAATCAGGTTGAGACAATTGCATCAGAACGTGATGCAACATGTGTAACATTAATTATTTTAGGCATTGGGCCGCTTTCTGGCGTAGAGTCGGCACTACTGAAAAACGCCTTTACCATTGCCCGTGCAGGCACATCTGCCGCGGAGGCAGAACTTATTATCGAGCAACTGCCGATTCGGGTTAAATGCAATCAATGTGGCAGTGAATCGACTGCCACGCCAAACAAACTTACCTGCAAACAGTGTGGCGACTGGCGCACGACATTACTCAGTGGCGATGAGTTGCTTCTCATGAGTGTCGAACTGGAGAAAGCTTCAGAAAAAAGGTCAACGCCTGAATCCGATATCACAACTTTAAATAGCGGCCTGCACTGAACAGCAAGCCTGACATATTCAGGAGCAAAAAATCATGTGTGATACCTGCGGATGTAATATTACCCACGGTAACGAAAATCTGATCAGGCAAGGTGGCAGGCTTGCCAGGACCGAAAGCGGCAAAGAAGCCGTTACCGTTCTTCACAGCCTGCTACATGAAAATGACCATACTGCGAAACACAATCGCGAACATTTTGATCGTCATCATGTGCTGGCAATCAACCTGATGTCTTCACCCGGCTCCGGCAAAACCAGTTTGCTCGAATCTACTATCGGTCTGTTGGCCGATGGTCTCAGGATTGCTGTTATCGAAGGCGACCTTGAAACAGAAAATGATGCCGAGCGCATACGCAAACAGGGCGTCAAGGCAATTCAGATTACCACTGGTAGCGCCTGCCATCTGGACGCACATATGATTCACCAGGCATTACACAATCTGGACCTGAACGACCTTGATATTGTTTTCATCGAAAACGTTGGCAATCTGGTCTGTCCTGCCAGCTTCGATCTGGGGCAACACCTTAATGTAACCTTGCTGTCAGTTCCTGAAGGTGATGACAAACCGGCAAAGTATCCTGTGATGTTTCGTTGTGCCGATCTTGTGCTGATCAGCAAATGCGACCTGCTGCCTGTACTGGATGACTTTCACCCGGACAAGGCAAGAACTTATTTACACGATATAGCCAGCAGTGCACCGGTAATCGAGCTGTCTGCCAAAAGTAAGGCGGGCATGCCTGCCTGGCTCGACTGGATAAACCAGCAACTGGAAGTATGCAGAAAACAATTTAAACAACACCCGGCTCCATCCGCTCACAAGCACCGACACGAACATGATGAGGATAACGCAAGGGTATGAGCCTTGACGCAAAGCAATGGCTTCAGCGTATACATGCACTGCCGCATCAGGGGCGCGTAAAGATCATGAATGTGTGCGGCGGTCATGAACGTTCAATCACAATGGCCGGATTACGCAAGGCACTGCCGGATTATATTGAACTGGTACCCGGCCCCGGTTGCCCGGTATGCATTTGTCCTGAAGAAGATGTGTTCGAAGCGATTCAGCTGGCATTGAATGAAGATATTATTCTGGTTGCCTTTGGTGACATGTTAAGGGTACCCGTCAATGTAGAAAAAACCCGGGCCCGCACTCTGGAACAGGCAAAAGCGCTTGGCGCAGATATACGCCCGATCGCTTCGCCAACTGAAGCCGTCAGTATCGCAATTGCCAACCCTGACCAGCGCATCATATTTTTTGCTGCCGGTTTTGAAACAACTACTGCACCCGTCGCTGCAATGCTGGCAGAGGGCGTGCCTGACAATCTGTCGCTATTGTTATCCGGGCGTTTGACCTGGCCCGCCGTTACGATGTTACTACAGTCCGGCACACCCGGCTTTGATACGCTGATCGCACCGGGTCATGTATCAACAATCATGGGGCCGGAGGAATGGGAGTTCGTTGTAGAACAATATAACATCCCGGCCGCCGTTGCGGGCTTCACACCAGAAAGCTTGCTCGCCGCCATGTATTCAACCCTGCGTCAACGCAATGAAAAGCGTTATTTTCTGGATAATTGCTATGCACAGCTGGTAAAGCCGGGCGGTAATAAATCTGCACAGAAGCATCTTGCCAGCGTCATGAATGTTTATGATGCTAACTGGCGCGGTATTGGTATTATCCCGTCATCCGGTTACTGCCTGAATGACAACTATTCACAGTATGACGCAAGAAAACAGTACCCGGCCTATTCAGAGAATGCACGCAAGCGTGCCGGGCAGATGCCCCCTGGTTGTGATTGTGCGCAAGTTGTACTTGGTAAGATATATCCGAACCAGTGCAAACTGTTTGGTAAAGCCTGTAAACCGGGAAAACCAATCGGTCCCTGCATGGTGTCTGATGAAGGTGCCTGCAGAATCTGGTGGGCGAATGGTATCCGTAAAACAAACAAGACAATGAATGAGCAGGCTGTTGGTTAACAGCGTATCGCACCCGATATCCGAAACCTCTAAAGCCGATATTGCCAGGCGCATCCTGTTATCCGGACAGGTGCAAGGCGTCGGCTTTCGCCCCTTTATTTATCAACTGGCAAAACGCCATCAACTAAGCGGGTGGGTACGCAATGGCATGGGTCTGGTTGAAGTGCTTGTGCAGGGACAATCCCGGAATATAGATAATTTTCTGACTGATATTTTTAACCATAAACCGGCGCTGGCAAAACCGGAGTTAAAATCGGTCGATCCGGCGAACACTGAAGCAAGGAATAGTTTCACTATTCTCGAAAGCAGTCACAGTGGCGAAAGCCACATCAGCGTACCTGTCGATCTCTCCCAGTGCAATGAATGCCTGAGCGAATTTCATGATCCGTCCGACCGTCGCTATCACTACCCTTTCATCAATTGCACGCAATGTGGCCCTCGCTATACCCTGATCCGGCAACTGCCTTATGACAGAGCCAATACCAGTATGGCGGAGTTTGATTTATGCGCAGCATGTCATGCCGAATACGTCGACCCGGAAAACCGGCGTTTCCATGCCGAACCCCTGGCATGCCCGGACTGCGGACCTTCACTGTTATTCCGTCGTAACGAAACCGAATTCAACGATAATGAAGGCGCCATCAAACACACGGTCGCAGCCTTGCGCAATAACAAAGTCATTGCCGTAAAAGGCATTGGCGGTTATCACCTGATGTGTGATGCCAGCAGTAACATTGCGGTTACCCGTCTTCGCCAGCATAAAATGCGACCTGACAAACCACTTGCAGTGATGTTTCCATCAATGTTATCAGAACCATTCAAACATACCGAACGTGTGGTGATACTCAACAAGGAAGAAAAAGAATTTTTACTGCAGCCATGCCGGCCAATACTGCTGGTTCGTAAAAACGATGCCAGCCATTTATCTGACCAGATAGCACCCGGTTTAAATGAAATCGGGATCATGCTGCCTTACAGTCCACTGCATCATCTGCTACTGGATGGATTTGATGGGCCGCTTGTGGCTACATCAGCCAACATCAGTGGTGAGCCGGTTATGACACAACAAGATGAAGTTGAAACCCGTCTTGCTCATATTGCAGATGCTTTCCTGCATCACAACAGACCCATTGAACGTCCTGCCGATGATCCGGTCTACAAAACGATCGCCTCAAAACCAAGACCCATACGAACCGGTCGGGGTTCTGCCCCGCTGGAACTGGCATTGCCGTTTATGCTGAAGAAACCCGTACTGGCTGTGGGCGCGCATATGAAAAACACCGTCACGCTTGCATGGGACAGGCGTGCGATCATATCTCCCCATATCGGTGAGATGGATTCACCCCGTAGCCTCGACGTGTTCCAGGATACCATTCGGGATCTTCAGCAACTCTATGGTGTCAGTATCGAAGCACTGGTCTGCGACGCGCACCCCAACTACACCAGTACACGCTGGGCACGTAATCAGGAACTGCCCGTGCACCCGGTTCACCATCATCATGCACATGCGTCTGCTGCCTGGTATGAAACTGAAAAAAATGAACCTGTCATTTCATTTACATGGGATGGCACCGGTTACGGGGAAGACGGAAACCTCTGGGGAGGTGAAACCTTCATTGGCCAGCCCGGTGAATGGCAACGCGTTGCCAGCATACAGCCTTTTCGCTTGCCTGGCGGTGACAAGGCAGGACGCCAGCCATGGAGAAGTGCCGCCGCACTGTGCTGGGAAACCGGGCATCCCTGCGAAAATCTACCGGAACAGGACCCGCTGCTCTATCAGGCCTGGCAACGTAAAATCAACACACCCTTATCCAGCTCGGTGGGACGCCTGTTTGATGCCGCCTCAGCGTTGACAGGCCTGAGAATCACCGGCAGTTATGAAGGCCAGGGACCGATGGAATTTGAAGCCTTGTGTAAACGTAAACTGTCACCCGCCGACAGATACATTAAACTTGCATTAGAACCGCGTGACAATCTGCTGATGACTCACTGGGAACCCCTGGTCGCCGCACTCATTGACCCGGAGTCTGATCTGACTGAACGCGCCTGCCTGTTTCATGCATCACTGGCTCATGCGATACTGGATCAGGCACAAAGCATCCGTAGCGAACACGGAATCAACACAGTCTGTTTTTCAGGCGGTGTATTTCAGAATCGTATTTTATCTGAATTAGGCATGACATTATTAACGAACGATGGTTTTACTGTGCATCTGCCTCAATTGATACCCGTTAATGATGCTGGTATCAGCTTCGGACAAATTATTGAATATGCATCCAGTCACTCCTGACCGGACTAAATAAAATAAATAACAGAGTAACCCGAATATGCAGGACACTCATATCTCTCTGGCTCACGGCAATGGCGGACGTTACATGCGCGAGCTGATCGAACAACTGTTCGCACGCCATCTGGATAATCCTTTACTGAATACACAACTGGATGCGGCCCGCTTACCTGTCATTAAAGGTGTCCCGATGATGACAACCGACGGCTTCACCGTTCAGCCACTGGAATTTCCCGGTGGCAATATCGGCTCACTCGCGATTCATGGAACCGTGAACGACCTTGCAGTCGCAGGCGCCCAGCCCCTGTACATCACCCTGAATGCGTTTATCGAGGAAGGGCTCGAGATCGCACTGCTCGATCGCATTATCGCCAGTCTTGCAAAGGCTGCCGTAGAAGCCGGGGTTGCCGTTGTTGCCGGTGATACCAAGGTATTAAAACAAGGTGAAGGCGGCGGTCTCTATCTGGCGACAACCGGTATCGGTAAACAAATCGCCGACCATCTTGATATGCGAAAAATCAAACCTGGCGACCAGATACTGGTCAGCGGCCCGGTCGGCGATCATGGAACCGCGGTGATGCTGGCACGCGAACAATTCGGTCTGCGCGGCAATCTGATATCGGATTCTGCCTCAGTGCTACCCCTCACCCGGGCTGTCATCAACATACCCGGCCTGCGTTTTATGCGCGACCCGACCCGCGGAGGTCTGGCTTCTGTCATGAATGAGATTCATCAGGTAACAAAACTGGGCGTTTCCCTGCAGCAGGAATCCATTCCGATCAATGACGCGGTCAACACGGTATGCGAAATGCTCGGGTATGACCCTTTGTATCTGGCCTGCGAAGGCCGTGTAGTCGCCATTGTAGATCCGGCTGATGCAACACAGGTACTACATGCCTGGAAACAGCAGGCTGCAGGCCAGCAAGCTGCCATCATAGGTCAGATCACACAACAAAATTATGTCAGTTTGAAAACACCTCTGGGGGGTGAGCGCATTCTCGAAGAACTGGAAGACGACCCTTTGCCAAGGATCTGTTAAAACACAAGGATTTTCATTGTGCCTGCCTTAAAGCCTGCTATATTTGATCTATAAAAGAATGATGGTAAGATAATTAATAACTTCTATTTAAAACCAGCAGTATATTTGAGTTGGTTCAATACATGTAACCAGTGCCATCCAGGTTTTTTATGGACAAAGACAAAGTCAAATGCTGACATAGGTACATTTAATGGAGTTTGAACACCATTTTTTTCACGCTGATCAATTACAGGATTTTCTGAAGAACTTACAAACCGCAGGTTACACCTGCATTGGCCCACAAATACGAGATGGAGCCATTATCTATGACGAGCTCAACTCAGTCGCACAACTACCTCGCGGCATAAGTGACGAACAACAACCCGGCAGTTATTCTCTAATAAATAATAACACTTCAAAATTTTTCGATTGGGCAAATGGCCCGCAAGCAATCAAACCCTTATTATTTACACCTCGTGAAAAACTTTGGGAAAGCAAGCAATCCCCGCAGGGCCAGATCACTTTTAAAACAAGTGAGCCAATACTTGAACCTTTAGCCATCATAGGTGTAAGAGCCTGTGATATTGCGGCATTAAAAATACAAGACCAGCATTTTATGCAGTCACAGTTTATTGATCCCTATTACAAAAAACGACGAGAAAATATTTTACTCATTGCAGTAAACTGCAGCCACCCGGCAAAAACATGTTTTTGTCATTCAACCGGTGATGGACCATTCGTTGATGATGGCGCTGATATTGTATTAACAGAATTACAAGATGGTTTTTTAATTGAGTCCCACACAAGTAAAGGCAAAAAAATTCTTACTGGACTGAAATTGAAATATAGAACAGAAACACAAATGAAAGAATCAAAGTCCATTGAAAAACAGGCATCAAAGCAAAACAGACAACTACCAAAAATGGATATCAAATCTCGGCTGTTCGCTGAAATAAATAATGAAGCATGGCATGCTATCGCCATGCAGTGTCTAAGCTGTGGTAACTGTACTGCTGTTTGCCCAACCTGTTTTTGTCACAGTGCAAATGAGGTTCCTGATCTGGATGGACAATCATCTTCTCATTATCGTGAATGGGATTCCTGTTTTAGCCAGGGTCACAGTTATATACATGGTATCACTATCAGAAGTGAAACAAGTCAACGTTACAGACAATGGTTAACACATAAGTTTTCAAGCTGGCATGATCAGTATGGTCGTTCAGGTTGCGTGGGTTGCGGTCGTTGCAGCACATGGTGTCCGGTAGGAATCGACGTTATTGATTCAATAAAACAGGTCGGAGAGAGGCGCCATGATTAATTCGAATGATAATTCATATCTACCTCATGAAGCTATCATTCTTGAGCGCATCCAGGAAGCGCCTGGTCTGTTCACGCTACGTTTGAAGTTTACTGACACTAAAATACAGGAAAATTATGCTTTCAAACCCGGTCAGTTCAACATGCTGTATTTATATGGTGTGGGAGAAATTGCTATTTCGATTGTCTCTGATCCGGAAGATAGTCACATAATAGACCACACAATTCGCGTAGTTGGCAGAGTAACCAGGGGTATGACCAACCTGAAGAAAGGCGACAGAATTGGAATCCGGGGTCCCTATGGTCGAGGCTGGCCATTATCCGAATCACTAAATAAAGATATTGTCGTTGTTACGGGAGGCCTGGGTTGCGCACCAGTCGTTTCAGTTATCAATTATATTGAACAAAGACGCGAACAATTTGGCCGCCTGAATATTCTCCAGGGCATCAAACACAGTGCTGATTTTATCTGGAAGGATCGTTATGATAAATGGCGTGAACTGCCTGATACAAACGTATTGCTTGCATCGGATGTTGGTGATGCCATATGGCCCTGGCATGTTGGCCCAGTTACCGCACTTTTTGATCAACTTGAATTTGATGCAGATAATGTTTCCGTTATGATGTGCGGACCTCAAGGCATGATGCATGTCACCTGTAATCACATGCTGGATAGCGGCGTAGCATCGTCACAGCTGTTTTTATCAATGGAAAGAAATATGCAATGTGCAGTAGGACATTGCGGGCATTGCCAATATGGCGATAAATTTATCTGTAAAGATGGACCGGTATTTAGTTACGATAAAATTCATGACCTGTTTGAGACTAAAGGATTTTAAGGACAATGGCATATGAGCACTTCCAGCATTAGCAAACCCTCTATTGCCGTACATAAATTCAGCTCCTGTGATGGCTGCCAGCTTGCGATTCTGAATCTTGGTGAACCGTTACTAATATTAAGTCAATTAGTTGATATCAAACACTTTGCTGAAGCAGGTCCACTTGATGAAGATGCAAAAGTTGATATCGCCATTATAGAAGGCAGTATATCCACGACAAAGGATCGTTTTCGGCTTGAAAAGATTCGCGCCAATAGTAAATACCTGATTACCATCGGAGCTTGCGCAACATCAGGTGGTATACAAGCTTTACGTAACATGGCAAATACCGATGAGTGGATTGCTGATATATATGCCAATCCTTCGGTAATAAATAGTCTTGATAACAGCTTGCCCATCAAGGATTACGTAAAAGTTGACCTGGAATTATGGGGCTGCCCGATCAGTAAACGTCAGTTATTGATTGCAATTCGCGCATTATTATTTGGCGTTCTGCCTGTCGAAGAACATGACAAGGTTTGCATGGAATGCAAACGCCAGCAAACTGTATGTGTAATGGTGACAAACAATGAGCCTTGCATGGGTCCTGTTACCAGAACAGGCTGCGGTGCACTCTGTCCTGGTGTAGGGCGAGACTGTTATGGATGCTATGGTCCGGCTGAAAACGCTAATACTCATGCACAGGCGAACCGACTTAAAGGACTGGGGCTCGTTAATGATGAAATAGCTCGACGTTATTTATTTTTCCATAGCAGTACAGAACCATTCCATCAGGAAGGCCAACACTGGAAATCAAAATAATGTCTACAGATACAATTAAAATAAATGTCCCCGTACTGGCACGCGTTGAAGGCGAAGGCGCTCTTGACCTGACCATTGAAAACAAACGCATCACAGACCTTGAATTACGCATATACGAACCGCCCAGATATTTTGAAAAATTTCTCGAAGGCAGAAACTATTATGATGTTCCTGATATTGTCGCGCGTATTTGCGGCATCTGTCCTGTCGCCTATCAAATGAGCGCTACCCATGCAATTGAATCGATATTCAACGTCAGAATTACTCCGTGGATCCGTGCAATGCGCCGACTATTTTATTGTGGCGAATGGTTACAAAGTCATAGTTTACATATTCATTTATTAGCCGCACCTGATTTCCTGGGTTTTAACAATGTGATTGAAATGTCTTCAACTTACAGGAATGAAGTAAAACGAGGATTAAAGTTACAGGCATTAGGCAATGACCTGATTAGTTTATTTGGCGCACGATCAGTTCATCCGGTTGGCGTCAAGATCGGTGGATTTACCAAAGCACCTGATAAAAAAAATATCAATGTATTATTGGAACGTATCATTGATGCCAAACAAGATGCCATCGATTTAATTCATTGGCTAGACACACTTGATCTTCCCGTCGATAACCAGGACTTCACATCTGTTGCATTACATCATGACAATGAATATCCATGCAATGAAGGCCGCCTGATCAGTAGTGATGGCCTTGATATTTCAATAGATGAATTCGAAAAATATTTTAAAGAACATCACGCCGACCAAAGCACTGCCTTGCATTGCCTTCTGCAAGGAAAACCTTACCTGGTTGGCCCCCTGGCACGAGTCAATCTAAACAGCGAACAACTCCCGGATCAAGTCAAACAGATCATGCAGGAAATAAAAACCCGGTTCCCGTCAAAAAATATGTTTCATAGCATTATTGCGCGCGCCATAGAAATTTATTTTGTCATACTGGAGGCTGAAAGACTGCTATCAAATTATGAAGCAACCAGCCAGCCCCGGATGGACGTTATACACAAAGCCGGCACAGGCTATGGCTGTACAGAAGCACCACGTGGATTATTATGGCATCGTTATGATATAGATGAAAAAGGCTGTATTACAAAAGCAATCATTGTACCCCCGACGAGCCAGAACCAGCCACGCATTGAGCAAGATTTAAAAGAATCTTTGGTTAATTTCGGCCTTGATAACACAAAAGAGAAATTACAACTACACGCTGAAAAAGTCATTCGTAACTATGACCCATGCATTTCATGTGCAACACATTTCCTGAACCTCAACCTCGTTCGTGATAATGTGTTAGCACATAATGATCAAAAAACCCTGATCACTGGCTTCGCTAATATTGATGTTACCAAAACAGTTATAATTGGCATTGGATCCCCGAATAAAAATGATGATAACGGCTGGAGAATCATAGATGCCTTGAATAATCGAAAAATAATTCACACACTGAAAAAGAAAGGTCTTTGCTTATATAAACTCGACAGACCCGGGATCAAGTTAAACGAAATAATAAAACCCTTTACATCTGTCATAATCATTGATGCTGCCAACAGTAATAATGACGAACAAAAACTTGTCTGGATTAAATCGGGAGATATCAATACTATCCCATCATCAATATCTTCACATGATATCAAGCTACCGGAAACATTAAAATTAATGCATGCAATAAAAACACTACCTGATAAAACTATTATCTTAGGGATTCACGGCTACAGTGAATCTCTTGAAAAAGAAGCTTGTAATGAAGTTGAAAAACTTTTATATGGAAATTAAACACTAAAAAGGGATCGATTTTATCATCGTATACTTTCACAAACATTTCAGTTAATAGCCTGAAAAAATATTCACGACACAATAACGAAATAATCGTTACCCAGGAACACATACACCCCGTTCTTTACTGCTCGCTTTTCAGATGACTGATTCATATAATCCAGGTAAGATAAATATCCTATTTCGTCACGGTACAGCCTCAGCGACCCGCTGGATTTCTTCAATAAAGTAAGTGAAACAGACAACAATAAAACCACCACTCAATATAACCAACACTGCAAAAGTGATATCAGCTGCGAATAAAGTCGTTACAAATTCAGGTTTTTTATCAGCCTTACCAGAATGTCTTTGCCACAGCAATGCGTATACTGCATCTGAGTCACAATCGGGTCATAATGAGGAGAATCAAGATCTTTCTATGTCATTGATTTGAATGGTGGCTACACCTAGATTTGAACTAGGGACCCCCGCATTATGAGTGCGGTGCTCTAACCAACTGAGCTATGTAGCCGATATTCAATGAGCTGCGTAAGATACAGTATTTTGCCATAAAAGTAAAAAAATATGGTCTGTTTGACTGTTGTCATATTCACCCCTGTATCAACATGATAAGTTACTTCTGACGAATCAAGGGACAATACTTGATAACAAATCAGACTATAATGGAAGCTGCCAAGGCTATTTTATCCATAACAAAATGAAATATAAGGAAAATATATGAAAAATTCCGCCCGCTATATCCGCTTTTTTGATGAAATAGGCATTGAGGATATTCCGCTGGTAGGTGGCAAGAACGCCTCTCTTGGAGAGATGTACCAGCAATTGACGCCTGAGGGTATTTTGATCCCGAATGGTTTTGCGGTTACCGCTGAGGCCTACCGGGATATGCTGCACGAGGCCAATGCCTGGGATGACCTTAAACAATCCCTGCAAGGTTTGAATCCGGATGATGTTGATGATCTGGCTAAACGCGGAGCAATAGCCCGTGAAATTATCTACGGCGCCGGGTTACCGGATGCAATGCAGCAGGAAATACTTGATGCATACCACAAGCTACAGGATCAATACGGCGAAGACATGAGCCTTGCCGTGCGCTCATCGGCAACCGCGGAGGATTTGCCAACTGCCAGTTTCGCAGGTCAGCAGGATACTTTTCTGAATGTCTTCGGCGATGCATCTTTACTGGATGCATGCCGTCGTTGTTTTGCAAGCCTGTTTACTGATCGTGCGATTCATTACCGCATCGATCAGGGGTTTGATCATTTTAAAATTGGTTTATCCATTGGCATTATGAAGATGGTTCGTTCTGATCTTTCTTCAAGTGGCGTAATGTTTTCCCTTGATACCGAAACCGGCTTTCGAGATGTGGTTTTTATTACGGGTGCCTACGGCCTGGGGGAAAATGTCGTTCAGGGTAGTGTTGAGCCCGATGAATTTTATGTTCATAAACCAACGTATGAAAGTGGACATCGGGCTGTATTGCGTCGACACCTGGGTGCAAAGAAAATAAAAATGGTTTATGCAAGCGGACAAACAAAAATATCAACGCATAATGTGTCTGTTTCAGAACAGGATCAGGATCGTTACTGCATTACTGATAGCGATGTTCTCAAGCTGGCAGAATATGCCATGACAATCGAGAAACACTACAGCCAGCAAGCTGGTTATGATAAACCCATGGACATGGAATGGGCCAAAGATGGCCTGGATGACAAACTCTATCTGGTTCAGGCACGCCCGGAAACTGTTAATTCACAATTGCATGGCCATATGCTAGAGCAGTATCACCTGCAAGGCAGTGGCGAGATCATGTCGCGTGGCTATGCGATCGGTACCCGTATAGCAACCGGCCCCGCCCGCTATATTCGTGACGTGACTCATTTAAATACTTTTAAGGCAGGTGATGTACTGGTTGCTGATACGACAACACCGGACTGGGAACCGGTGATGAAAATAGCATCGGCTATTGTTACCAATCATGGAGGCCGTACCTGTCATGCCGCTATTATCGCACGCGAACTGGGTATCCCTGCGATTGTCGGTTGTCATGATGCGACGCAACAAATACCTGACGCTGAAATCGTAACCGTTTCATGCGCAGGTGGAGATGAGGGTCGCGTCTATCAGGGTGAAATCCCGTTTACGATTGAACGTACCGATCTATCTGGCCTGGCCCGCCCCAAAACAAGCATCATGATAAATCTTGGCAACCCTGATCTGGCTTTTTCAACGCGGGCATTACCCAATGATGGTGTAGGTCTGGCAAGACTGGAATTTATTATCAATGAATATATCAAGGCTCACCCGATGGCGTTACTGCACCCTGATCAGGTTGAAGATATTGAAGTACGCACACAACTGGAAACCTTGACCCATCAGTATCAAAGTGGCAGCGACTATTTTATACAAAAACTTTCCGAGGGCGTGGCTACCATAGCTGCAGCATTCTGGCCCAAACCCGTAGTGGTCAGAATGTCTGACTTTAAAACCAATGAATACGCTTCTTTATTAGGAGGACGCTGGTTTGAACCGGAAGAAGCCAACCCGATGCTCGGCTTTAGAGGCGCTGCACGTTATACCCACCCGGCCTATGCTGAAGGTTTTGCACTGGAATGCCAGGCAATGAAACGTGTGCGTGACGAAATGGGCTTTGAAAATGTAAAACTGATGATTCCATTTTGCCGCCGTGTAAATGAAGCTGAACGTGTATTACTCTCCATGTCTTCACAAGGATTGACCCGGGGAGAGAATGGTCTGGAAATTTACGTTATGTGCGAAATTCCAAATAACGTTATTCAGATAGATGCGTTTGCCAAACTGTTTGACGGCTTTTCCATTGGCTCAAATGATCTGACCCAACTTACATTAGGTGTTGATCGTGACTCTGAAATTGTTGCATTTGATTATGATGAGCGCGATGATGGTGTTAAGGAAATGATTCGGCTTGCGGTAGAAGGTGCCAAACGTAATGGTCGCCATTCAGGATTGTGCGGACAGGCTCCTTCAGACTATCCGGAGATGGCTCGCTATCTGGTAGAACTGGGGATTGATTCCATGAGCCTGAATCCGGATACGGTTTTATTAACGACACGGCAGGTGCTAGAGGTGGAGAAGGAGATGGCCCTGGATAAGTAACACCCCTCACCCCTGCCCTCTCGGCTCGGGCTCCGTGCTTCGCTCTACCACCTCCTTCGTGGAGGTGTCCCCCAGGGGGAGAGGGCGCTAAAGGTCAAAATTTAATATGGATACATTAAAACTACGTAGCGTTGCTATTGATACCTACAAGGAAAATGTCGCATACCTGCACCGGCAGTGTCACATTTACCGCAGTGAAGGTTTTCAGGCATTGAGTAAAATCGAAATTCATGTCAAGGATGATGGTCCTCCTGTAATTGCTGTGCTGAATGTTGTGGATGATGCCAGTATTACAGCACCTGGTGAACTTGGGCTGAGTGAACAGGTTTATGAACAACTGGGAGTGCCCGAAGAAACCGAAGTCACCATCTGCCATGCCAATCCACCACTATCTATCACAAGTGTTCATCGGAAAATTGCAGGTGAACCATTAAGCTACGAGCACTATCAGGGAATCACATCTGATATCGTCAATAATCGTTATTCAAAAATAGAGATATCTGCTTTTCTTGTCGCCTGCGCTGAAACCGGCATGGAACGTAATGAGGTTTTATTTCTGACCAGGGCTATGGTTGAATCCGGTGATCATATGGACTGGGGTGAGCCACTGGTTGCCGACAAACACTGTATTGGTGGCATACCTGGCAATCGCACCTCCATGTTGATCGTACCTATCGTTGCTGCTCATGGCCTGCTTATGCCAAAAACATCCAGCCGTGCAATTACTTCGCCTGCTGGAACAGCCGACACGATGGAAGTTCTTGCCAATGTTGAGCTTAGCAATCAACAAATGCATCAGATCGTTAAACACGAGCGTGCCTGCCTGTTATGGGGTGGCACGGCCCGGCTTGCCCCTGTTGATGACATATTAATTTCAGTTGAACGTCCACTCTCACTGGATTCACCAGGACAAATGGTTGCTTCTATTTTATCTAAAAAAGTAGCCGCAGGTGCGACACACCTGATCATCGACATCCCCATTGGCCCTACTGCAAAAGTTAAAAACCATATTGAAGCAATGAAGCTTCGCAAGATGTTCGAATACGTAGGTGATAACATGGGCTTGCAGCTGGATGTGGTTATTACTGATGGCAGGCAACCTGTCGGGGTGGGCATCGGTCCGGTACTCGAAGCAGAAGATGTTCTCAAAGTGCTCAATAATGACCCGCTTGCACCCGTAGACCTGCGTGAAAAAGCACTGCAACTGGCAGGCCACTTAATTGAATTTGACCCTGATGTTCGCGGTGGACAAGGTTATCAGATTGCCAGAGATATTCTTTTTTCTGGTCGCGCACTGGATAAATTCGAATCCATCATAAATGCGCAGGGGAAAAACAAACATACTCATCCTCGCGGTAAACTAACATACGACGTACTGTCGCCTGCATCAGGTAAGATACGATCAATCGACAATTTACAGATTGCCCGAATTGCGCGTAAAGCAGGAGCACCACTGGATAAAGGCGCTGGCGTTCTGCTACATAAAAAATGTGGTGTTATCGTTGAAAAAGGCGAGCCTCTCTATACTATCTATGCAGCATTTAATGCTAACTTTCAGTTTGCGATCGATGCCGTTGCAAATGACAATGCCTATCAGATAGGGGACAATGACACATGCCACAATCCAGCCTGATTCTTTGCTTTCCTGAATGCGAGCAGCAGGTTGTTGCATTGGCGAACACAACTGGACTACCCTGGAAAGAAGTCAATATTCACCGCTTCCCTGATGGTGAAAGTAAACTGACATTACCGCAGAAACTTCCGGCACACATTATTATTTATCGCAGTCTTGATCACCCAAACGATAAATTGGTTGAGCTGTTGCTGGTGGCTGCTGCTGCACGTAAGCAAGGTTGCACTCAAATCACCCTCGTTGCACCCTACCTGTGTTACATGCGTCAGGATATTGCATTTAACCCGGGCGAAGTAGTCAGTCAGAAAATTATAGGCCATATACTGGCTGAGTATTTTGATACTGTTATTACGGTTGATGCCCACCTGCACCGAATTCAACATTTGTCTGAAGCGATCCCGTTGCAGACAGCAATCAATCTGACCGCAACACATCCGATGGCCGACTTTTTAAAACAGACAATTGACAACCCGTTTCTGATTGGCCCGGATGAAGAATCAGAACAGTGGGTAGCAGCAACAGCTGATTTCCAGGGGTTTGACTATAGCGTTGCTCACAAGGAACGGCATGGTGACAAGGACGTTACGATACAATTACCACATGCAGATTACAAAGGCCGCCATATTGTATTGCTGGATGATGTTGCGAGCACAGGACGTACACTTGAAATTGCCGCCAAAGGTTTAATTCCATTTCAACCGGCCTCGGTAAGCGTGCTGGTCACGCATGCATTATTTGTTGATGATGCGATTGAGCGTCTTCAGCAACTTGGCATAAATAATATCTGGAGTTGCGACAGCGTTGTACACGCGAGCAACCGGATTAGTCTGGCAGGATTGCTGGGGGAATGCGTTTCAGGGTTGAATCTTTAATTCTTTGTTCGCGGATAAATCCGCACCTGCGGGTGAAGCACTACTTTTTGTTTATATTGCTTACTCTCTGGGTATATGACTTTTTATGCTTACGACAAACAAATGCATAATAAATGAAAGCCTTGAAAAAACCTGACTACCTGTCATACCGGCGCAGACCGGTATCCAGCAAACTTGTGATAAACCTGGATTCTGGCCTTCGCCAGAATGACAATAGAAAACGATATTATTTTGCAGGGGTATATTTATTTTACATTGACCAGTTTCAGTGCGTTGGTGCCGCCGGTGTCGCCACTCAGGTCACCCTTGGTTATCACCAGAATATCACCCGCCTTAACTGCCCCGGCATTTTTCAATTCTTCAATGACCTCGGCATTAAAACGAACCTGCTTGTTCGGTCCAACCTCATGCACAATCGGAAATACGCCACGATACAAGCTGACACGTCTTCGCGTTTCAGGATGAGTACTGAGCGCATAAATCGGTACACCGGATGAAATACGAGACATATAAAGAGGGGTAGAACCTGACTCAGTCAATGCAGCAATACATTTGGCACCCAATTGATTCGCAATATACATTGCACCCATCGCAATACTTTCATCAAGACGCTCAAAGGATTCACCGACACGGTGCTGTGACAATACGGCACGATGATCCTGTTCAGCACGACGACAGACTCTGTCCATTGTCTGAATGACGTTTAACGGGTAATCCCCATTTGCGGTTTCAGCTGACAACATGACAACGTCGGTTCCATCCAGAACGGCATTGGCTACATCAAATACTTCCGCACGTGTGGGCACAGGGCTATGGATCATTGAATCCATCATCTGCGTAGCAACGATAACAATTTTATCTGCACTACGTGCTTCCTGAATAATCATTTTTTGTAACGAGGGTAAATCAGCGTCATCACGCTCCACACCCAGGTCGCCACGTGCAACCATCACACCATCAGACAGCTCAATTATTTCATGCAGATTATCAATCGCAAGTGCCGTTTCTATTTTAGCGATAATATGTGCATGACCGCCCGCATTATTGATGAGTTTACGAACACGTCTGATATCATCACCATTTTTAACAAAACTGGGAGCAATATAATCGGCATTCAGCCTTTGTATAGCATACTTGATATCAACTTCATCGCTCTTTGTCAGTGCATCTGCTGTGAGACCGCCGCCTTTACGATTAAGTCCTTTTTTACCCGATAATGTACCGCCAATAATAACCTTGCAGGCCACTTCTGTATCAGAGACGCCAGTAACCTTAAGTTGCAGACAACCATCATCCAGTAACAGGTAATCGTCAACCCTAACGTCTTTAGGCAGATCCTTGTAAGTCAGGCCAACACGTTCCTGTGTGCCCTGCGTTTCATCCATTGTTGTGTCAAGTATGAAACTCGCACCCCCCACCAGTTCGATACTGCCCTCTGTAAATTCACCCAGCCTGATTTCCGGGCCTTGTAAATCAACCAGAATACCCACTGTCAGATTTTTTTCTTTGGTATATTTTTGAACATGGTCAACACGCCCCTGATGCTCTTCATGAGAACCATGTGACATATTGCAACGAAATGCATTTACACCTGCATCTATCAGACTTTCAAGAACACCGACCCTGTCCGTTGCCGGACCCATAGTCGCCAGAATTTTGGTACGACGAGGCTGAACCATTACCTCTCCTCTACATTAAATATTTTAGCCACTATCCTCGTAATCCTTACAAATTTCAAGTGGTTGTTAAGGAAGTTCTGATTAATTCTGAATTCTGTAGATTGTGCTCAGAAAAGCCGGATTCAAGGCGCCGAATCGCACGTAATAGCCAGCTATTTCGAAGATTCGCAACGCAGAAGCCGGGGTTTCTGAGTGCAAGATATGGATTCATGAATTGATCAGAGCTTCCTTAAACATTAAAACGGAAATGCATCACATCTCCATCCTGTACAATATAATCTTTACCTTCAAGGCGCAGGCGTCCTGCTTCCTTCGCTCCCTGCTCGCCGTTATATTGAATAAAATCGTCATAGGCTGTGACTTCTGCACGAATAAAACCTTTTTCAAAATCGGTATGAATAACGCCTGCTGCCTGCGGTGCGGTTGCACCCTGGCTTACTGTCCAGGCACGTACTTCTTTCACACCCGCAGTAAAATAGGTTTGCAAACCCAGCAAGTTATAGCCCGCGCGAATAACACGATTCAACCCGGGCTCATCAAGCCCCATTTCAGACAGGAATTCTTCAATTTCATCATCTTCAAGTTCGACAATTTCGGATTCCATCGAAGCACAAACGGGGACAACAATCGCACCTTCCGTTTCGGCATGTGCCTGCACCTGGTCCAGATAGGGATTATTTTCGAACCCGTCTTCTGCGACATTGGCAATATACATTGTTGGTTTAATGGTAATCAGATGCAGCTCACGTAATTTCAACCGGTCATCCGCATCAAGCCCCATTGAGCGTACACCCAGACCTTCGTCCAGATGAGACTGTACACGTTTCAGTAATTCTGCAAGCGCGAGCATTTCCTTGTCGCCGGACCTGGATTGTTTTAGCGCACGTTGCAGACCTTTCTCAACAGTCTCCATATCTGCCAACGCAAGCTCGGTATTAATAACTTCTATATCAGACAGCGGTTCTATCTTACCCGCCACATGAATGACATCCGTATCTTCAAAACAGCGAACAACATGTGCAATGGCATCAGTTTCACGAATATTAGCCAGAAATTTATTACCAAGGCCTTCACCTTTGGATGCACCTGCTACCAGACCGGCGATATCGACAAACTCCATGTGCGTCGGTAATACACGCTCAGGTTTTACAATGTTAGCCAACTTATCAAGACGCGGGTCAGGCATGGGGACAACGCCCACATTGGGATCAATGGTGCAAAAAGGATAATTCTCGGCCTGAATTCCGGCGCGTGTCAGCGCATTAAAAAGAGTGGACTTACCTACATTCGGCAGACCGACTATTCCACATTTGAAACCCATATTATTTTCCTGTTAATTTTTGGTATGCAAACGATTCATGGCTTTATCCCGGTCACCGCTAACGATCAGGTCAATTTCACTAATAGCATTCTGAATCGCAATATCTATCGCAATCTGATCATCCTGGCTCGCACGATGTAATACATAATCATGCACTCTTGACTTGTCTCCGGGGTGTCCGATACCAATGCGCAGACGCGCAAACATTTTGCTGCCTAATTTGTTGATCGTATCACGCAGACCATTATGGCCTCCATGACCTCCACCCTGTTTTATACGTACAGTACCGGGTGATAAATCCAGTTCATCATGTACAACCAGTATCTGTTCGGGGGCAATTTTATAGAAATGCGATAAAGCCACTATGGACTGGCCACTCAGATTCATAAAGGTATCAGGTCGCAGCAACCAGACATCCCTGCCATGAATAATGGCCTTGGCAACAGAACCATGAAATTTACTTTCAGCACGCAAGGTAGCGTGATAGTCCTGTGCCAGTCTATCCAGAAACCAGAACCCGGCATTATGCCGGGTCTGTTCATATTGCGAGCCCGGATTACCCAGACCCACAATCATTTTTATTACCGAAGCACTCATTCAGCTAACGGCTTATTCCTCTGTGCCGCCTTCTTCAGTAGGTGCAACAGGCGCGCCTTCTTCAGTATCATCATCATCAGAAGTACCACGTGGTTTATGTATATTCACAACTGCGAGGTCATGATCACTACCATGTGTCAGTGCAACAATTTCAACGCCTTTTGGCAATGGAATCTGTGACAAATGAATAGAGTCGCCAATATCAAGATCGGAAAGATCAACTTCCAGATATTCTGGTAAATCACCACTCAGGCAAGCAACTTCAATCTCAGTTGCAAGATGCGAGACCATGCCGCCTGCTTTAACACCCACTGAATTTTCTTCATTGATACAATGCAATGGGATATTCATGGTTAATACGGTCGTTTTGTCGACACGCAGGAAATCAGCATGCAGGATAATGGCTTTGCAAGGATGGCGCTGTAAATCACGCATGATCACTTTTTCAGTTTTACCATCAATCTTGAGACTTAATACATGTGAATAAAAAGCTTCATTTTCAAGGTGATGAGCCAGTTCATTTTGTTTAAGTGTAATCGTTTGTGGCTCACTGCCACCACCATAAACAATAGCAGGTATTCCATTCGCATGTCTCAGGCGGCGGCTCGCTCCTTTCCCCTGATCTGTGCGAACTTCTGCAGATATTTCAAATGATTCTTGCATAACGTTCTCCTAAATTTAATAACACGCCTTCATCGCGACCAATGAAGACAGATAAAACAGGGACGGGAGTATATAATATAAAAGCTGGACTAGGAACCGGAAACCAACGGAAAATCGGTAAATATGAAGGTTTGAGACAAATTCTTTATCAAAAAAAACAAAAATCGAGGTTTTTAGTCCTTTTTCCTGAAACTAGTCCATATAAAGGGAGCTGACTGACTCCTCATCACTGATACGGCGCATGGTTTCAGCCAGTATCTCGGAAATACTCAACTGCCTTATTCGGGTGCAATGCCTGGCTTCTTCACTCAATGGAATCGTATCGGTTACTACCAACTCATCCAGTGACGAGTTCTCGATATTCGTGATTGCAGGGCCAGACAAGACCGGATGGGTGATATAAGCTGCAACCCTTTTGGCGCCGTGCTCTTTTAGCGCATCAGCAGCTTTGCACAGGGTTCCGGCCGTATCAACCAGATCGTCAACCAATACACAACTGCGGCCTTCAACTTCGCCAATGATATTCATCACCTTGGCAACATTGGCCTTGGGACGTCTTTTATCAATAATAGCCAGATCTGCATCATCCAGGCGTTTTGCCAGTGCGCGGGCACGTACAACACCACCCACATCAGGAGACACGACCATCAGATCAGGTGATTTCTGGCGCCAGATATCACCGAGTAAAATAGGGGATGCATAGACATTATCAACAGGGACATCAAAAAAGCCCTGGATCTGGTCTGCATGTAAATCAACGGTCAACACACGATCTGCACCACTTTGTGAGATCATTTTAGCGACAACCTTGGCTGTAATCGGCACCCGTGCAGAACGAGGACGTCGATCCTGGCGTGCATAACCAAAATATGGCATGACCGCGGTTATGCGCCTGGCTGAAGAACGTCGCAGAGCATCGATCATCACCATTAGTTGCATCAAATTATCATTCGTAGGAGAACAGGTAGGCTGAACAATAAATGCATCGGCACCACGGACATTCTCCATGATCTCGAACATTATTTCCCCATCGCTGAACTGCTCCAGCACCGCCTTACCCAGTGACATATTCAGATGATTGGCAACCGCCTGCGCCAAAGGACGATTAGCATTACCTGAGAAAACCATCATTTTTCCGGAAATGCCGGATGTATTGTCAGTAACCACGCGCCGCCCTACCTGTACAAGTGATTGATATATTAAATATGGCTGGGGTGGCAGGATTGCTCCGGGCTATCCTGCCCTTCGCCCCTTCGGGGTCAGCGGCTCTGCCGCTGTCCAAATTCGCTCCCGGCGAATTTGTTAAACCTTTAGGTTCAAACCCTGCCACCTCTGTGACTTCATTACAAAAATTATCTACCCTAATAATCTTTGATATCACAACTTATTTCAAATTGGCTGGGGTGGCAGGATTGCTCCGGGCTATCCTGCCCTTCGCCCCTTCGGGGTCAGCGGCTCTGCCGCTGTCCAAATTCGCTCCCGGCGAATTTGTTAAACCTTTAGGTTCAAACCCTGCCACCTC
>Ga0316206_1000539_pt1 | contig 48103 bp, 50 predicted proteins | sample 6monthpyrite_MG_FD_204942 | JGI IMG/M metagenome (GOLD analysis project Ga0316206, IMG submission 204942) | Microbial mat bacterial communities from mineral coupon in-situ incubated in ocean water Damariscotta River, Maine, United States -... | ecosystem: Environmental > Aquatic > Marine >...
GATAACAAACTTTGGTCAGTCACACAAACACTCAAAACATGGAACAGACTCTATAATTTGCCCTATCTTTGTGAAAAATTTCTTAAAAAAGAAATTACAAACAAAGCCGAATTAAGACAAGTCAAAGCTATGGCTAAAATGTACAGAAAAAGACTAATGAACATATCATGGTTCATGAAGTGTTTAAATGAATACATAGCCGTCAAAGCCAATGCCGAAGACAAGTGCAAAGGTCACTTCTGGGAAGCTAGATTCAAATCCCAAGCATTGCTTGATGAAAAAGCCTTACTCACTTGCATGGCCTATGTTGACCTGAATCCAATAAGAGCAGCCATGGCGCAAACCCCAGAGACTTCAGATTACACCTCAATCCAAGAAAGAATCAAAAACAAAAAGACCAAGCTATTGCCATTTAATGAAAAAAACATCCCTTACTACCTTTCTGACTACATTGCTTTAGTGGATTACACAGGCAAATGCATCCACCCCAACAAAAAAGGATATATCGAAAATGACATTCCCGACATTCTAGATCGTTTAGAAATTCATCTTGGTTAGAAGAATTGAAGCAATACAGAACCAGTGGTAAAAACGCCATTGGCACTGTTGCTCAAATCAAATCTTTTTATAAAAGCATCAAAAGCAAGTTGCCTCTCGGCACTCCCGCACCTGTTTGGGAATAGAAACAAGCTCTTTAGAACTAAATCAAGGCATCAGTATTTAAGCTGATGCTTTGCTATGCTTGTAATAAGGTGATTTCTGATATATTTCGCTAAAATACCAAAAATCTATTTTTCAACTACTTTTTCTCGATTATTAAATCCATTTGAGCGAAATATGGCTAAAAACTAGTAGAATTATGCTTTTAGGGAACGCCTGTCCTATATTCCCCGTTTCTACTACGTCCGTCCCTTATTTCCTTATTTCCACCTTATTCTCCTTGTTCTCCCTATTATAACTCAAATTCCGGAGAAGTTAGTGATATATTCAGGGCATTATAATCTTTTTTATTTTTTAAAATTTCAAACAATCTTTCATCATTTGTTTGAATATAAAAATACAGCCTATCAGAAAAATTAATTTTAAAGTCTAAATCAATATTAATTAATTCACACCATACATGTGTACGAAAACTTAATCTGGATATTAGTTCAATATTAGTTAAATTCAAAGTCATTCCTTTTGAAAAGATTTTATTAAACTTATAATCTTCAATCTTACAGAATTTATTATTTTTTATATTTCTATAATCTTCAAAATCTGAAATAAGAAGGGAATAAATATTACAAATTTTTAAACTTGATTTGATTAATTGAATATATCTGTTTTCATATAGAATATAATCATTCTCAGTAAGAATTTTACCACCATAAAATTCTTTACCAATATCTAAATAATCTGTCCATTCATTTTTTACATTCTTAGAATCTAAATATTTTGAAATTTTTATAGTGTACACTTTAGTCCCCAACTTTTTTGTTAAATCTCTATTATATGTACCTTGTCTGGTGGATTTACTTCTTAGGTTTCTGACAGGAAATATATAGGACACACACCACCAAAGTCAATTACCTACAAGAAAAAAGACTTTTACCTACATATTTTACAATTCTAATCTAGTAAAATAGCCCTTTTAATGGAGAAAGTCATGACATATGCACGGAAATACCGTAACCGTCAACCAAACCACACTCTATAATTAAATCTCAAAATAGATCATACTGCCCCATTTAAATATGAGGAGCATCCAAATGAAAAGGCGTAGCAAAAAACAATGGCAAGCTATTATCAGTAAACAACAACAAAGTGGCATGAGCGCCGCTCAATTCTGTCGCAGTATGCTACGCCTGTCCCTTATTGTTCTAAAGGCATGTCGAATATATTTAAATATATTTATTTGTCGAATATATTTAATTTTTCAACGACTTTTTCTCGATTGATAAATCCATTTGAGCGAAATCAGGCTAAAAACGAGCAGAATTATGCTTTTAGGGAACGCCTGTCCCATATTCCTTTTGAAATATTCTTACTCATTAGACTTAAAGGTTTTTCGTCATTCTATCAGCAATTGTTTTTTGTTTATCTGTTAGCTTTTCATATATCACTTCAGGATTTACACGATAAGTTATTGGTTCAGAGCCACTTTGTTTATTTGCAAGTGTAAAATAATAATATGCTAACAAATAATTATTTTCAACAATATCATAATAAGAATTATTTTTGCTTGAGTAAATTTTTCCTAGTAAATCTGATGCTCTATGCATGCCTTTTCTAGCAAGTATTACTAAATAGCCAATAGCTTCATCTCGTAATTGCATATACTCTAGAGGTTGCTTTCTAATATTAAATCGCTCTTTACTCATAACCATTTCCAGTAAATTATCTAATAATAAAAATTGTGCTAATTGATCACCTTGACGTGCAATATTCAAAAAAAGCCAAAATACATCTTTACTAGTCCCATCTCTGTCACAAAACCCACTCTCTTTTAAGCCTAACTCAAAATTATATTGATTAAATTGCATTTCTTGAAGGTTCTGATGATTGTCTGCTATAATCTTTTCGAGCACTTTCAAGTACTCGTTATTTTTTCCACAACCTCTTTGCAACTTCCTTAGTTGTATTTGATATGATTTCACATCACTTACATACTCTCTTATTTGATCAATAACGTCAGCTGGATTTTCTCTAGCCTGAGCTGAAAGTCTATCGACCTCATTTATCACAGAATCAAAATTAAGTATGTCAAAAAACTTTGGTAATTTTAAATTTAGCTCATTTATTTCATCTGATACTGGTTCTAATTCTGGTACTAAATAACTATTATCTAAACTATTCTTATTCGATGAAATTGAAGTGTTTTCATTTTGGATTAATGTATCGTTATTTGAGTTAATTTTAGTTTTGTTAAAAATGTTTGAAAAAATAATCAATGAAATGACGAAAATGAAAGCTAACATTTTTTTTGTTCTTTTTTTCATAGTTTTAACTAACCTCTCCCCATTTTTTTAAAAATATTTCTATAAGTGATTGAAAAATAGAATAAAAAAGGTAATTTTATAAAGGAAACAGGGTTCAACTTTTGATATAATGGTTTTAGCCTAAACTATTGATATTAAAAGATAACCCCTATCAAAAATGATAGCAAAGAACGCAACAAATGGAAAGTAAGAATCGTTGATAGCACAAATAAAGTTTCAAACTTGATCAAAAAACCTCAACTTAAACTCATGAATGAAGTCATACTTGGCATTCTTAGCAGTGGTTCAGTAATATGGTACGCCTGTCCCTTATTGTCTTTCGTTTTGTAAGCAAGGATTTGACTTAGAGGGCGTGCAAGCTATAAAATTAAATGTTTTACAAAACTTAGTGGCTCTAATATTCCTGTGTACTGGTCTTTTCCGCATAAAAAGGCTCTTCGAACACATCTTGTCATCACATGATCAAAAGGTGTATCTTCCAAAGATATTTGGTATTTTCGTACATATGTCATGATTTTCTCCTTTAAAAGGGCTATTTTACTAAACTAGAACTATAAAACCTGTAGGGAAAATTGACTTTGTTGATGCATGTCCCTAATATTATTTTTAAATCACTGGATTCCCGCCTTCGCGGGAATGACGGGGTGAGTAGTTACATATATTTTATTGCTTTATTGTTCTTTTGTTTCTAAAATATGTGAAAAAAGAAAAAACAATTGACACAAAGTTTACACGCTGACAAAATACGTAACGTAACCTGTTGGAGATAAATTCAAGTTTGACCAAGATTTACTCATTTGACTTAACATACACTAATATAAAAAAATGGAAATTTTGAACAAATTTGACAAAACATAGGACAGTGTTACATTTTATTAATAACAAAGGAAAATATAAAATGAAACAAAATAAAATTTTAACCGCCCTCAACCTCACCAGCACAGCACAGCACAGCACAGCACAGCACAGCACAGCACAGCACAGCACAGCACAGCACAGCACGATATAGACAACTTACAAAGCGCATAGTTCATGTGACAGCGTTAACGTTCGCTTGTTTAGTTGCAATTCCTAGCTTTACACAAAATGCTGAGGCTCAATCTGATGATTGTGAGTATAACGGAGGTTGTGTTACTGGTTATGGTTCTTATACACCTGTGATAATTGATTGGAGCTGGGTCTCTCAACCATATTATTTTAATCCAGAAGATTCTTATGGAAGCGGTGGCGGTGGCGGTGGCGGTAGCTCTACTACTAGCGTTGATAATACCTATGAACCAAACTCTAATATAAATTGTAGTTCAAGTAGTGGTCCTACAAATTTAGAAGTAATAAGGATTTATAGACTTTATAGGCAATCTATTTTTGATACTTATGCGCTTGATAGTTTAAGAATTATTGCACTGGGCGGCATTTTAAATAATGGTTTAACAATAAATTGGAGCAATGGTGACACAGGAACCTATCTTATTGAAGATGGTTGGATAGACAATGGCGGGCTAAATGCTATTTCTGCTGATGAAGTAACTTGTTCTTAAGGGTTTTGTTATGAAAATGCAACATATTAAAATTGCTTTAGTATTGTTAGTATTGGTTGGTGTCGTTTCTTATGTTTTATTAAGAAACGATACTAATAATATTAATGCCTCCGTACTAGATTCACAAATCGACACTGAATCCACTGGCCCAATTAATAAGAAAACAAACATTCAAAGCAATTTACAAAAAAGAAAAGTTGAAAATAATGGTGAATTTATAAATCCACCAACTTATTTCGCAGAGCAATACAATAAAATCTGTAATAAAATAGATGTTTTATCTATAGGGTCTTTAAGTGGTGTTGAAGATTTAGCTAAAAAAGAAAAAAGAGAAGAACAATTAAAAGCATTGTATGCTGTGCAGGATAAGTGCTCTCTATGGAATGAATATTGGGGCAGACAAGATGATGAAGAAAAGGAAGCATATAGAAAAAAGCTAAAAGAAAGCAGAGAAATGGAGTTGTTTTTTCAGGAAGCTAGGCAAAACCGCGATAGATCGGTCATTGACTTAGCTAGATCAGTTGTTTCGACGGGTGGCGATGTTTCCTCATTTTCTTCAAGTGTTTTATCGTATTTGCTCAGTGTTGATAGAGACTTTAAAATAGAGATTGCTAAGAGGATGAATGTAATCAATCCTGCGGCATTTGTACGATCTCTTGAAAAAAACACATCAAATATTGTAGGTTTGTATGGTTGTGCAGTTGATCCAGAATTGAGCTGCAAAAGCGATTCTATAGGACTTCTTTCATTATGTGCAAGTTATGGAGTGGCTTGTGGTATATCTTATGATCAACATATTTATGAAAGCACAACAGTTAACCAATACAATGATCTTCAGCAAATTGTAGCTATTATTATAAAACTTGTAACAGAAGGTTATTTTGATTAATAAATTATACTGCACTTATTTTATATAGATATAACTTCAAGGCTAAGATAACGTTTAATATGAATACCTTAAAATCTAACATTGACATATACCCTTGTTTTATACCTGTTAGGTTATCAGATGAGTTAGTATCAAAATTATGTTTAAACACAAAAAAAATCAAACTTGAGGCTGATCATCAATTTAATTATTTTGGTATGTTAAATTTATATTTCCAAAAATTTTTTGCTGGGAACATGAGTTTGCAAGAGGTTTTTTCGGATTTGCCTATAGAAAATTTGTATTTGTGGTCTGTAGCAAAAATTTCAAATGACATTCATGTAAAACAAGTTGTCAATGACATAAAGAAATTTAACAATGCGTTAAGTTTAATAAAATCAAATAATTCACTAAATAAAGCCAGCTTTGCAAAGTACAATAAATTATTACAGCCCAAAAGACGCGAGTTTGGCTATAGAAAAGGTAATATGAGAGTAGGAGACCCTTCTAAAATAGATTACGCATTTTATGCGCCTCCTGTTGATAAGCTTGATGTATTGCTAGAAAATGTTTTTGATTTTGTCAAATCAAAAAATATATCAAAAGTTAACATTGCATTGATTGCAATGTTTCAACTGATATTCATTCATCCTTTCAAAGATGGCAATGGTCGTGTAGTTCGCGCCTTGACAATTTCATTCTTAGAAAAAGAATTGGGTGTGATTCCAGCATATTTATTAATATTGTATTTTAAGGTAATCAACCCTGTAAATTATTATTTAGCACTAAATAGCTATCGCGAAGGAAATATTAAAGAGATAAAAAGATTCCATGTTGAAGCAATTAATTGGGCATATAAATCTAAAAAAATACTGTTTGAATTTATCGAAGGTTATATTCAACAAACTGGATTAGACAAGATTTATAATTATCCTAGTTATTTACAAGTAGTAGTTAAATCAGAACCCAATGAATGTATTAATCAAAATATATTTAAATTTCATAGTAAAAAAGAAGGCAAGAATATCTCCATCAATACAGCATTGCTAAATGTACTTAATCAATTTGACTATTACCTGCGTTATGAATTACGTACATATCAACAAAGCAAATACAAACAATGAATATGGAAAATATTTTAGATCCTAATAAATAGTTAGGACACCCACATTAATGTTGAAAACCAAAGAATAAGTAAGTATATATATTTAAAAATATGTAATTGTTTCTTTCGTTAAAGGAAGAAAACACGTATAATTGTCTTTATGATAAAGAAGATAATGCTAATAATACGAGATTTTCATCTAAATAAGCCCTTTGATGTTATTAAAAGAGACATTGAAATACCGACAGATACTGGAAAAATCATTACACTGATTGGGGTTAGGCGCTGTGGTAAAACTTCGATATTATATGAGTGCATCAATCAACTTTCACAGAATATTGATAAAACCCACATTCTCTTTATTAATTTTGAGGATGAGAGGTTTGATTTCAATCAGCAGAATTTAGATTTAATATTAAAAGCGTATGTGGAACTCTATCCAGAACTCGATTTAAAAAAATGTTATTTTTTCTTTGATGAAATTCAAAATGTATTGGGTTGGGAAAAGTTTGTGCGCAGGGTATATGATACGGTCAGTAAAAATATCTTTGTTACAGGCTCAAATTCAAAAATGTTGAGTTTAGATATTGCCACAAGTTTACGAGGAAGAACAATTACCTTTGAAGTGTTGCCACTTTCTTTTAAAGAATATTTAAGGTTTGAAAATGTGACAATAGATTTAAACAGCTCTAAAAGCTTGTCTCTAATTAATAATCGTTTGGGAAAATATTTAACTCAGGGAGGTTTTCCTGAGATTGCACTGCTGGGCGAAGAATTTCACGATAAAATTTTACAAGATTACTTTTCAGTATTGATTTACAAAGATTTGGTGGAACGATTTAACATCAACAATACGCCTGCTTTAAAATTTTTCTTGAAAAGAGTATTGGCTTCATCTACAAAACAAATTTCAGTCAATAAAATATATAATGACTTAAAAGCCAGTGGTATTAAGGTGGGTAAAAACACATTATATGAATACCTAGATCACGTTGAAGATATATATTTAAGCCTAACATTGCAGAAATATACCACTAAAATTCTTGCTGGAACAGATAAAAAAATCTATTCTATAGATGTGGGGATAAACAATGCCATAAGTTTTAAATTTTCAGATGATATTGGTAAGGCCATAGAGAACACGGTTTTTTTAGAGCTAAGAAGACAAGGTCACCAATTGTTTTATTACGCTGATAGAACCTCAGAGTGTGATTTTATATTACAAAGCAAAGATAAAATAATACAAGCCATTCAAGTGACCTATGACATGACCAATGACAAAACCAGAAAACGAGAAATTAAAGGCCTTGTAAAAGTCTGCAAAGCATTTGGTTTAGATCAAGGGTTGATAATTACTTACAATGAAGAAAGTGAAATGATTATGGATGGCATTGAGATTAAAGTAATCCCATTGTATTTGTTTTTATTGGGATGAGTTTGATGTAGGAGTCAGGTCACTTGACCTCTTTTTCTTACAAGCATAGAGGAAATTTTCAGCTTGTATTTAGAGAGGTTGACAATTATTCTCAAATAAAAACTCTATACAGACCACTAGGCCTCCTAAGGTATGATTTTCGGCCCACACTTTGGCTTTGTTTTGTGAAGCCAATTTTGCAACTATTGATAAACCCAGACCCGAACCGTATGTGTTGTCGGTGGTTTGCGCCATCACAAAGGGCTCAAAGATGCTTTTGAGTTCTTGTTCAGAAAGGCCTTTGCCATGGTCACGAACACATATAGTGAGCTTGTCGTCAGTGAGTTTGGTCTTAATTTCTATTGGGGGTTGGCCGTATTTTATGGCATTGTCGATAATATTCACCAGCATTCTTTTGAGGCTTAAAGGCTTGAGATAGAGTTTTGTTTTAGTGCTGTTGCTTGAAAATAGAATGCTTGTTCCATGAGAGGAATAGGGTTCAATGGTCTTTTTTATGAGATCATCAACCTCAGTTTTTTCAAACTCTTCTAGAGTGCCAAGGCGGACAAAGCTGACAAAATCTCCAATAATGTGATCCATTTCTTCAATGTTTTGTATAAAACTATCGCGGGTTTCATTGTCTGATAAAAACTCAGCATGCAAGCGCATTCGAGCCAAAGGAGTGCGTAAATCATGCGAAACACCAGCCAAGAGTAATTCTTTTTCTTTATGCAGCTGCTGGATTTTAAGAGCTGATTTTTTCACCAAGCGAGTCATTTCAATAACTTCGGTTGTCCCCTTGATTTTATGGCTTTCATCCAGAGCTTGGTCATGAACCAAATCCGCGGCTAAATGAGTGAGTTGTTTGAAAGGCTTTAGCATATAACGACTAAAAAAGTAGGCCGCCAACAAACTCATAAACATCAAAGCTAAAAATAAGATTAGGAACATCTTGGTCACTTTGGAGATAAAGGGTTGAAAAGCAAAACCGAGCCAGTAGTTATTCGACCAAGAGGGTTTGAGCCAGATTTTTGAAACTTGTTCCGATTCATTTATGGAAACATCCGTAATGTACTTTGAAAGCAGGTTTTTATGCAATTCACGATAAAATTTAAGCGGTGGAGTTTTTTTTAGTGTTGGATTTATATCGATGATAATTTCTTTGGCTGCAAACCGCTGCAAAAGAATAGAGTTGATCTCATCAGTATTTTTATCTTGTAGCAGTGGTTGTAGAGTGGCCATTTGGTTATTAAGCTGCAGAGCCATTTGTGCAGCGGCCGGAGCAAAAGTAATTTGCCGTAAGGCTAAAATGATGATGACAAAATTTACCACCAGCAAAAAACCAAACATAACAGTGAGTTGACTGTAGGTGGATTTAAAAAAATAACGCATGCTTAGTCTTTGTGTTGTTTGACAAAGACATAACCGACACCCCAAACAGTTTTTATTATCTGCGGTTGACTGGCATCTGTTTCTATGATTTTTCTTAATCTTGAAACCAAAACATCAATGCTTCTATCAAAAATAGTGAATTCTTTGGCATGCAATATGCGCATGATTTTATCTCGAGACAAAGGGACATTGGCATTCTCAACCAAAGCTTTGAGTAAATCGTATTCGGTAGAAGTCAGAGGGATAATCTGCTGGGAAGGGTCAATGAGATGCCGTTTGATTAGATCAAACTGAAAATCTCCGACTTGGTAAGCGCTGATATCTTCATCAATTTCGTGCATAGAAGGCCGTCTTAAGATAGCTTTTATTCTGGCCATTAATTCCCGTGGGTTAAAGGGTTTTGACAAATAATCGTCCATGCCGACTTCCAAACCTATGATTTTGTCTATGTCTTCGCCCCGGGCTGAGAGCATAATGATTGGGATGTTATTTCCCAAAGCGCGCAAGCGTTTGCAGAAATCTAAACCATTTTCACCTGGCATCATCATGTCTAATATCATGGCATCAAATTTTTCTCGCCCAAGCGCTATTTCAGCTTCTTTGGTATTGCTGACATCGATGACATCCAGAGCTTGTTCGATTAAATATTTGCGCAATAAACCTCGAAGCTGAACATCATCATCGACAATCAAAATGTTTAATATTTTTGACATAATCTGTGTTTCTGTTGAAAAGAGAGGCCAATTGTAACAAAAAAAGGGCGCAAGCATCGATTATTACATTTTGTTACAGTTTGCTCATAAGCTGCTTACATGTGCTTGTCATAATGGACTCACTTTAAAAAACAACGACGAGAAATGAAAATGATTAAACTAAATAAAACACTAGCAGCCACACTTTTTATCGCCTGTACAATAATGATTATCAACAGTGCGCAAGCCCAAGGGCGGTTTAAGGCCAAAGGTGCAACAAAAAATAGCAGTGGCGGTGTAACAACTGGCCGAATGAGTGGAGCCAAAGGAGCTAACGGCGGAGGTTTTGTACGAGGACGAGGCACAACAACCAATGGTCAGGGTCAAGCATCAGGTGGTGGCGCTACAGCTGTTAAAGGAGCTAATGGCGGAGGTGGATTTCGCGCAGGGACTTATACAGCCGACAATTCAGGTAATGTCAATTATCAAGGTGGAGCGGCGGCGACAGGTACAAATGGAAGTGCTGCAACAAGTGGTGGATTTTCACGTTCAGCAGGGGGTGGAGTTGCAGGGTCACGTTCAACAGCGGCGACAGCTAACAATGGCAATAGCTACGAAGGCAATACCTCGTATCAATCTGGTCAAGGTGTGACAAGTGATCGAAACTGTTACGATGCAAACGGTAATAAAATTACTTGCCCAACCTATAACTAAGAGTTATACGCTATATTAATCTAACTTTGGAGAATACCATGAAAAAGAATGTATCACTACTACTGGCGCTTATAGTCACTCTTACTATGAGCAGCCTGTTAAACGCTCAAACAAGCTTGATGGCAAGAGCTACAGGAGTTCTACAAGAGGTTTCGTTGCTCGCCGATGAATTTAATTTAACCGTTGCACAAAAAGCGGAGATGAGAAGCATTATGATAGATTACTTGCCCAGTATTGCTTTTAAAGCAAACTCAATGATGAACAATCGTGAATCTTTATTGAAAGCCAGCTTGACTGCCGATGAATTGGACGAAGAATTACTTCAGGAAATTGCCGATAAACAAGGCCAAATGCTCGCTGGTATTATTGTTTCAAAAGAGCACATGAAAAAAGATATCCGAGCCGTATTAACCGAAGAACAAAAAGGTTTTGTAGATGAATTGCTTAAAACTTTGATTCAATTCAGGCTGGATCAAAAGCCATCTTAATATTCAAACAACCAGTTATACCTCTCTTATTTATCTGGTTGATTGAGTCTTTGCACAGGGAAGTGCCCTTTTTAAGTAAACGTTCTTGTAAGGATTCGGATTAAACATCCCTATACTGATGTGTATAAGGAGTCAAAAAAACTAATATTCTTCACTGTTTAGACGAATAAAAAGCATGTTATTTTCTTTTAATTTTTGATAACGCTGAATTAATTTTTCATTAAGTCTTTTGTAAAAACCTGCCTGTTGACTAAACAAGAAAGCTGAAATTTTAGTTTTATTGAACAAACAGCCTCCTCGAACTATAATGTTTTTATGGCTGTTTTTTATTTGAGCCTTATGGCGAATAATGGATTCTGGCTGTAAGATATTCAAACCAACTAGACCATAGGCTTGAGAGTTAACATTGCTACTGTTGACAAGGGTTTTGAGAGCATTTGGAGCTTGTTTCTCGTGCATCAAGATTGCAAAGCTATTGTATTCTTGACTATAATGTCCACCAGCTCCAACAGGGGATAAACTAAAGGATTTCGCTTGGCTTAATTCATGCAAAGCGACTCTTCCATCTTCTGATAGCTTACTGTTTTCCGCTAAATCAAATTTAATGGAGTCGAGGCTATCAGGATTGTTATGCCAGTTAAAATCAGCCAAGCCAAAACTACTAAAAATAACCATAAATACCGTTATACTTAGGTAAGAAATCAGATTGCTTGCTGTATTTTCTGAAACTATCATTCATATTTAAACAGTTTGTTATAAGCAAAGTTCACTTTATATTTCAGAATAACTCTATTTAAAGTAAAATTTTTTGTCTTTGTACTGAGTTTTCTTGGAGCTTGTTCGAGGGAAGGAATCGTAATGAAGGATAGCAGATATTATAACTTTGGGTTGGGACTATCTGGATTATGGGAAATAGTAAAATTCGTTGCTTATAGAATTCATACATAAGATCGAAAAATCAGGGCTTCCCAATTCTAAAAAACATGGGTATAATTTATCCATGAATGAAAATACAATCCAAACAAGCGTTGAACCGTCAACGGAAAAATCAACGGTCGAAGTCACTCATATGATAGGCAAATTCGCCGATTGGTTGCCTGATTCTTGGCGGCCTTATTGGGATCAACTGCAGAGCATTCCTTTTCTTAAATTTATTATTATTGCCAGTATTGGTTATATTCTAGCCAAACTTGTGCAATTTGTTGTGATGCGCAGTGCATTGCAGGTGACAAAGCGAACACGCACTAAAGTAGATGATGAACTAATCATGATGCTGAAAAGGCCTATTTTTCTAACTGTCTTTTATTTCTTTTTGATTGTGGCAACCAAAAGCTTAGATCTATCGGACGATTTAAAAAATAGCTTAACACAAATCTTATTGACCCTGATTGTGTTAATGTGGATGACGCGTGGTTTTGGAATTTTGCATTTGCTCTTGCGAGTTCTCAGCGACCTACGGAATCAATATAAAATGATCCAACGCAAAACAGTACCGTTGTTTTCATTGCTTGGTAAAATTGCTTTAGTGGCGACTGGTTCTTATTTTATACTGTTAATTTGGGGCATCAACCCGACGGCTTGGTTGGCTTCTGCGGGTGTGATTGGTATTGCGGTTGGTTTTGCCGCCAAAGACACCTTATCTAATTTGTTTTCTGGCTTTTTTATTATTGCTGATACACCTTATAAGGTCGGTGATTTTGTAGTTTTGGATTCGGGCGAACGCGGTATGGTCACCAATGTAGGTATTCGTTCAACACGAATTTTAACCCGAGATGATGTAGAAATAACGATTCCAAATGCAGTGATTGGCAATGCAAAAATTAAAAATCAGAGCGCTGGCCGTTGGGAAAAATTTCGTATTCGAATTAAAGTGGGGGTTGCCTATGGTTCTGATGTCAATCAAGTCTGCAATGTCTTAAAGCTCATTGGTCATGATGAAGCCAATGTCTGCAATACTCCCGAACCTCGTGTGCGCATGCGGGGCTTTGGCCCATCCAGTTTGGACTTCGAGTTGTTGTGTTGGATTGAAGAACCAGTTTTGCGGGGCAGTGTCACTCATCATTTGTACATGAGTGTTTATAAGCGATTCAATGAACTAGGAATAGAAATTCCTTATAACAAACAAGATGTTTATATCAAAGAATTGCCATCAAGCTTGAATAAATCAGACAGTAAGTCTCAAGAAAGAGAATGATTTTAAGCACTGTAGATTGGGCTATTATTGTCGCTTTTATGGGCTTGAGTTGGTACTTAAGTACGCAGTATCACCGGCACGAAATTAAAAATTTAAACGATTATTTTTTGGGTGGTCGCGACCTCCCTTGGTATGTGGCAGGTATTTCTATGGTGGCCACGACCTTTGCGGCCGATACACCGTTGGCTGTAGCCGAAATAGTGGCCTTGAATGGAATTTCTGGCAATTGGATTTGGTGGAATGCTTTGGTTGGGGGCTTGTTGACGGCTATTTTCTTTGCCAAATTATGGCACCGTTCGGGTGTTTTGACCGAAGCAGAGCTGATTGAGTTGCGATACAGTGGCAGAGCTGCAAATTTTTTAAGAAAATTCAAAGGGCTCTATTTAGGCTTATTTATGAATGCTTTGGTTATCGGCTGGGTGAATTTAGCGATGATATCTATTGTCCAAGTGTTGCTAGGATTGTCGCAAGAACAGTCTTTTTGGGTTGTTGCTTTATTGATGCTTTTCGTGACTTTTTATTCAACAGTATCAGGCTTGAGAGGTATTGCCATAGTGGATGTATTGCAATTTACTTTGGCTATGGTCGGGAGCTTTTTGCTGGCTTGGTTTGTTCTGTCGGCTCCAGAAGTGGGTGGTTTGCAGGGTATTGTCGATAAGTTGGGCGACAAAGGTACTCTTAATTTTTTCCCTCAGATTGGTGAAGCCAGTACTTCGCAAATATTAGTCTTGCCCTTGGGTTCACTGATTGGCTTTATGGCTTTTCAGTGGTGGGCCAGTTGGTATCCAGGATCTGAACCAGGTGGCGGCGGTTATATCGCCCAACGCATGATGAGTACACGTACCGACAAAGATGCTCTGAAGGCAACAGTTTTATTTCAAATAATGCATTATTGTGTGCGGCCATGGCCTTGGATATTGGTGGGTTTAGCGGCTGTTATTTTGTATCCAGAAATAGCCGCTGATCAGAAGCGCTTGGGCTTTGTTTATACCATCCGCGATTTTTTACCAACAGGTGTTAAAGGCTTATTGGCTGCGGCTTTTTTAGGAGCCTATATGAGTACAGTATCAACCCAAATAAATTGGGGAGCGGGCATGATTGCCAATGACCTCTTGTCTGTGGGAGACAAAGACCATAAGACCCAGTTGAAAGTATCGCGTTTTGTCAGTTTAACCCTAGCAATTGTTGCCTTGTTTGTTACCACGCAACTCACTTCAATAAAAGCAGTTTGGGAATTTGTGTTTCAAGCTGGAGCAGGTTTGGGTTTGGTCTTGATCTTACGTTGGTATTGGTGGAGAGTGAATGTTTATTCAGAAATTTCGGCGACACTAACGCCTTTTGTGCTTTATTATTGGTTAAAATTTACCGCCACAGGAGTGACTTTTGAGGCGAGTCTTGATGAGGGCTATAACTATATTTTTGTTGTTGTATTAACAACACTGGTCTGGCTTGTCATCACGTTTCTTACACCCGCAGAACAGAAGAAAACCTTACTGAAATTTTATCAACGCGTCAAACCCAATGGCGCTTGGTCGATTGTTGGTCATCAAGTTGACTACACAGATTTGGCGAAAAAGTTTGCAACATGGATAGGATTGACGTTTTTGGTTTATGCCGTCTTGTTATTAATTGGTTATTTGTTGTTGGCTTAAACTATTTTTCAATCCCAATAATACGCCAAACTGACATTGGGAGTAATGGGCAACCATTGTTTTTCTTCTACTTGTAACTCATCATCAACTAAGGAGTAGTTGATACAACAGGTGTTGAAATAATTCAAGGCATTGTTGACTTGCAGATTTAAAACCCATTGACCTTTTGAGGTGATGAATTGTTTGGAAAATTTGACATCCAATTCTATGTGAGCTTTAAAAGTTTCTTCGTTTCTTTCACCGATTGAATACTGACCATCAGTTTGCACGAGTTCGGTTTGTGGCCATCCTGAGTGAATATTGCTTGAGAAATTAAACAACCACGATTTAATCGGCATATGAAAGCTAAGTTTAATGGCATGATGCTGATCCCAGCTTCTGGGGTGATAGATGTCATGGGTTTCATCTTCGATGTTTGAAAAGGTATAGTTTGCCAGCCATTGGATTTTATTGTGGCGGCCTTTGAGGGTGAATTCAGCACCATGGGCATAAGAATCTTGAGGAGCAATTCGTATCCTATCGTAATACAGGTCGGGTAGAATGTGCAATTCGTTAAATATATTTTCGTAATAAGGTTGGGACTGGGAGTATTCTTTTTTATAGGCTTCAATTCTCAATTCAAGAGTATTGCTGAAAGATTTGTTGTATTCCAAAACTATCATATCAGCAGAAGTGGGCAAAAAGTAATCGGGATTCTCGTCTTCTAGATACAATTCATCAATGTACTGGGCTTGTTGGTGGCGTCCAAGAGCCAACCGAAATGTCGAAGTGTCATCGTAAAAATAACTCAGATTTAAGCGCGGAGAAAAAACATTTTGTTTAATCCATTGGCGGTATTCAAATCGAGTGCCAAAATCCATCACTAGTTTTTTATTCATGCGATAACGAACATTAAAATGACTGGTCATCGCTAAGCCTTGGTTTTCAAAATCAAATTGTCTCTCTGAATCTTGTTCAAGCCCGAGCTGTTCGACGAAACTTCCAAAATGATGAATGTTTCGAGTAGAGTTGATGCTCGTTTCTTCAGAAAAGACTTCGGCTCCAAAGCTGGTACTTAGGTTATCATTGAGAATGGTGGTTTGTTGGTATTTTATCCCATAATATGAGCTGAAAATTCTTTCATTTACAAAAGAATTAGCACTGGCATTGATAAGCTTCCCTCTTCTTTTGTTGAAGGATTGATTGTAATAAACTTGTATTGTGCTGTTCATTCCTTGCAAATTATCGTAAAACCATTGAGACCAAAAGTTTTTATTTTTGTGCAGTGAGTTGGCTTGTTCTGTATCTTCAATTAAATTTGCTTTTCTGACGTCAAAGGCAATTTCATCGCGGGCGAGTAGCAAGTGCTGTGATGAGCTCCAATTTTCATTGAGCTCTTGGTAGAATTTAAAATAGGCATCGTAAATTTGAGGCTGAATATAGCCTTCTTCAACAATTCGCTCGTTAATGATGTTAACACCCGTACGAATGGATGCTAATGATTGGCGAGAGAAGTCTGAATTGTTGTTTCTGCGAGTGTAATAAATATTATACAAATCCATGCCCAATTCGTTGTTCTTTTTACCATAATTGTCGCCGCTGTAGGCCTTTAGGACAGAACTGAGTCGGCCACCGTACTCGATAGGAAAAACGCCACTGTAAAAATCAAGGCCGTCAACAATGCTTTGATTTATGGTGGAGTACAGGGAGAAAAAATTATTAAAATGATACGGATTTCTTAAAACATAATTATCAAACAGGATGAGTGATTCATTTTCGTGACCTCCGCGTGTTCTGGTCTTGCCGCTTAAGCCCGTTGAGACACTTCCTGCAAGTTCTGAGACCGTTCGCAAAGGATCGTTGTTTAAAGAGGCTGAGTTTTCGATATCTTCTCGCAGCAATGTATTGGAGCTGGAATAAATAGAATCAAAGTTATAACGACTGGCGGTTACAAGTATTTTGTCAATCGCTAGTGGTTTTTCTGTAAGTTCTACAACAATGGAAGAGAAGTGGCCTAAATTTTGTTTGATGCTCTCATCAATGCTGATGTACCCAAAGGAGGAGACTGTAAAGCTTGTTTTTCCACCTTTAAGTTGATGAAGAATGACTGAGCCTTTGTTGGAACTATAGATGTTTCCGGAGCTAATAAGCTTAAAGTTTTTGATGGTTTTTTGGCTTTGAGAGTCAATAGCGCGGATGAGAATGCCAGAAAATGTAGCAGAACCTTGTGTTTCTAGGGGTTTAATGACATAGGTGCTTTCATCAACTTCTATTAGCTCCAATGATAAATTGTTAAGTTCATGATTAAAGTTTGCTAGTGAATCTTGCTGCAAATAAAGAGAGTGGTTTAAAGTTTGGATCGGCAAATAATCACTGCTATAGAAGAGGGTGATGCTTTTTTGATTAAAAAAATCAATCCACTCTTGAATAGTGTGAGAACTAGCAAAGCTATTTAAAGAAAGTACCAGTGATAAAAGTCCCAGCCAAAATTTCACAAGCATAATTTGGGAATCAGTTTAAGTCCAAATCCCGATATAGAATCGCAATTTAGAGTGCAAGTCATTGATGTGCATAAGGAGTTCACAAAAACTAAATACACCTAGGTCGAATATTTTTAACAAATGGATTCTAATCATGTATAAAATAATCGTCCCTATTGGTGATGAAGCTTTTTGAGGATTTCTTAGGCGCATTAAGGGCTTGTGCTCTCATTGTGATTTTCTATATCGGGATTTGGGTTAAGGAATAATCTTTAATATACCCTGATTTATGCTGAAATCAAATTTTGTTGATAAAAATACAGTTTTTAGTAGCTCTTCACTGGAAAGGTTTTCGAAATCTCCAGATAAAAGAACACGTTTGGTTTGTAATTTTTGTCGGTTCCAATCAATTTCATAGCCATTTTCATGCGCAAACCAAAGGATAAATTCATTCAGTGATTTGTGATTAGTCTCGAGATTTTTGTTAGCTGAAAGCGTCCATTTCCAATCAGGATCATAGGCCTTAACCGTGCTTTCATTGATGCTGCCATCTTTATGAATGGCTATACGTTGGTTTTTAGTGATGTCCTTTTTTAGATTATCTGCAACAATTTGTACACTGCCACTTCGAACCTTTACCTCTAAATTGCCCTCTTTTTTAGAAACGGCATAGCGTGTGCCTATGTGCTGTATAGTGCCTAAGGAAGTTTTAATCAAAAGTGGAGCGGATTGACTATTATCGGCATCATGATAAATCTCGCCCTCAATGAGTTCGATTTGATTGGCATTGTCAAAGTGGATAACAGTGTTTTGATTGATACGAAGCTGACTAGTGTCATTCAAACTAAGATTGGCATAACTTTCTTGCCCTAGTTTTAACCATTGGCCTTCTTTGATGACATCATTGGGCTTAAGAGTTGACCAGTTTTGATTGTCACTGGACACTTGCAGTGAACCTTGAGCAAACAAAGGTGTTGCTACTGAGAGCCGTTGAGTTGATTTCATGCTGTTTTGGATAAAAAATATGGTCAGACCAAAGAGAACAAAACTGGCAGCTATTCGCAAAAATGACTGTCTCATTTTGACAGTTTTTTGTTTCTTTATGCTGGTTTGCCAATGAGATTTAACCCTGATTTGGGCTTGCTTCATGGTTTCTGTGCTTGGAGCTTCTCTTTTTCCAAAGGCTCCAATAAGCTCATCTATGCTTTTATTTTCAAAATTATCGTTCATGTTCATATCTTCCACGTACCTGAATCGGTGGATTGTATTTTCCTGTTTTGTTTGATGGCTTCCATCACGGATTTAAATGCTTTTCTTGCTCTGGCTAGCGATGATTGAACGGAAATCATTGTGGTATTTGTCTTGTCTGCAATCTCAGATACTGAGAGTTTTTCAACGTATTTCCATTCGAGTAAATCACCATAGCTGTTTGGTAAATTATCCATGACCTCAGCAATGAGTTGACCCAATTCCTGATTGCTTGTTATCTGTTCGGGTTGTTGGTTTTCACTGATAGCTACTGTGTCGAGTATGTCTCTCATTTCTTCAGTATCTGCCATTGGGATAACAATTTTTCCACGCCTTTGTTCTTTGACGAAATGGGCATGAATAATACTTCTACTGATTTGACACATCCAAGTAAAGAGAGCCGCTTCTCCTCTGAAGCTGGCCATGTTATCGATAGCTTTGCACATGGTTTGTTGAGCAAAATCATCAGACAAGTCTCGATCACCACTGATACGACTCATAATAAAACGAAACAATCGCGGATAGTAATCAGCAAAGAAATCATTAAAGACGGTCTCATTGCCATCAATAATTGCTTTTGCCAGTTGTAAATCTTCTTGTGCTTTTATTTTCTTCATTGCATTTAACGCTTGTTTAACACTTAGAGAGGAGTCAGAGAAGAATCAATCTCTGAATTTTCATTAATTTCGATTGATTTGCCAAAAGGCCAAACTCAAGGAGCTACCCAAATCCAGCTACAGAATCACGAATGATGGTGCAAGTAGCTGATGTGTGTAAGGAAATCACAAAAATCGAATACACCCTATTGGTGATGAGGGTTTTTGGAATTTCTGAGGCATAGTAAGGGTTTGTGTAAGGAGCTTGTCCCATAATAGAAAATCTATTATGGTGATGATGCTTTTTGAGGATTTCTTAGCTGCATTAAGGGCTTGTACTCTCATTGTGATTTTCTATATCGGGATTTGGGTATCACAGAAAATCTGGATTTAGGGCTATTTTTCCCAAATAAAAATACGCATGGGTGGAAAGTTTTTGTATTCCCAGTGAACAACAGCAGCTCCAAAGAGAGGTGTCGCTAGCTGTCCAACGCGATCTCTGAGTTGATAAGCGACAAATAAACCTCCAGGTTTTATGTTTTGAAAGATGCTTTGTATGATTTCTTGAGCTATATCAGGGGGCAATGTTGAAAATGGAATGCCCGAAACTATAACATCCGCATGGGGCCATTTTAAGTTTTCAAGGATTTTTGTTAAATTTTGAGCTCCATCATGGCAGACTTTGAACCGAGGATCATCAATACTTTTACTCAGGTGTTCGGCAAAACCCTTGTTGATTTCCACAGCACATAACTCAGCATCATCAGCCATTTCGGCTAAAATGCCTTTGCTGGTACCGCCAGTTCCAGGTCCTAGTTCAATGATGTGCTTAGCCTCTTTTAATTCTGCTTTTTTAGCGACAGCATGAATCAAGGTCTTAGAACTAGGAAAAAAATAGGCCACTTCCTTGGGTTTTAAGATGGCGTTTTTAATAAAAAAGGCGGATTCTTTTAGGCTGTTTAATTTCTTTTTTGTCATGATGAATTTAACTAAGTAAGGATTGAATATAAGAGACAATGTCCTGTTGTTTAATACGAACATTGTTCATTTCTTTACGAGATTTGTATTCGACTTCACCTTCGTCAAGTGAGCGGTCGCCAATAGTGATTTGATGCGGTATGCCTAATAATTCAGCATCTGCAAACATGACACCGGGTCGAATTTTACGATCATCGAGCAGCACTTCAATGCCTGAGTTTTTTAGGGCTTGATAAATTTCGTGAGTGGCCTGTTTTACTCGTTCTGATTTTTTCATATTCATTGGCATAAGAACAACGGTAAATGGAGCAATTTGCTGAGGCCAGATAATGCCTTTTTCATCGTGGTTTTGCTCAATAGCCGCGGCGACTACACGTGTCACACCAATACCATAACAGCCCATGGTCATGGTTTGTGATTTTCCTTGTTCATTCAATACGACGGCATTCATAGCCTTAGCATAGACTTCTCCCAGTTGGAAAATATGCCCGACTTCAATGCCTCGGGCAATTTTTATACGGCCTTTGCCATCGGGGCTTGGGTCACCAACTTGGGCATTGCGGAGGTCGGCGATGGAGTCAAATGTAGCATCTCTGTCCCAATTGACACCAACAAGATGCTTGCCATCTTTGTTAGCACCTGTAACAAAGTCACTCATAACAGCGACGGCACGATCGATGATGATTGTGCACTTGAGGTCTTTAACACCGATAGAACCAGCTTCGCATCCAGCCACTTCCATCATTTCTTTTTCATCCAAAAAGCTTAAAGGAGAACAAACTTCTGCTAAATTAGCCGCTTTTATTTCGTTAAGTTCGTGATCGCCCCGGATGACTAATGCAACTGGCGCATCAACACCGGCAACCAATAATGTTTTGACGACTTTCATTGCTGGCACTTGAAGAAATTCTGCAACATCGCTAATGGACTTTTTGTTTGGTGTGTCGATTAATTTTAAGTCTTGGCTTGCTTTTGGTCGCTCAGTAGTTGGAGCAAGAACTTCGCATTTTTCAACATTGGCGGCATAATCACTTTCGCTAGAATAGGCAATCGCATCTTCACCTGAATCGGCCAACACATGAAACTCGTGGGAGCCAGTCCCTCCAATCTCTCCTGAATCGGCCTCGACAGGTCGGTAGTGAAGACCAATACGTTCGAAAATATTGCAGTAAGCTTGATGGATGTTGGCGTAAGTTTTTTGCAAACATTCAGGGCTTAAATGGAAAGAGTATGCATCTTTCATCAGAAATTCACGGGCTCGCATCACACCAAAACGGGGGCGAATTTCGTCTCTGAATTTTGTCTGTATTTGATAAAAAGTGATGGGCAATTGTTTGTAAGATTTAATTTCTTTGCGGGCAAAGTCGGTGATGACTTCTTCGTGAGTTGGGCCAAAGCAAAAATCTCTACCAGCTCGATCTTTTATTTTAAGCAGTAAATCACCGTATTTGTCCCAGCGTCCTGTTTCTTGCCACAAACCAGCAGGTTGTATGGTAGGCATTATCATTTCTAGGCATCCTGCTTTGTCCATTTCTTGACGAATGATGGTCTCTATTTTTCTTAAGACGCGTAACCCCAACGGTGTCCAATTGTACAAACCTGAACCTAAGCGGCTTAACATGCCAGTTCTTAGCATCAATTGATGGCTGATTATCTCCGCATCTGCTGGTGTTTCCTTGCGAGTTTGTAAATGGTATTGGCTGGTTTTCATAGCGTATTTGTTGTGTAAATTTATCAAAACGCTATGATAACGGAATGACTAGGACTTGAATAGCATATTTTAAGAAAAAGGCCATTGTTCAGCGTATGTATATTTAATCAAGTAATACTTGACATACGAATATAATAGTACTAATATGAACATACTTTCATTTCAATTGAAAGAGTATTTTGAGTCTTTTTGGTTTGCTGTCACCCTTCTCTCCCTTGATGACTTGGTAATTTTTAATAGTTAATAGACTAAGTTCTAACTCAAACCGCCAGCAAACCTTTAAGGCTCTTTTTTTATCCATTTATTTTCTTTATTCATTCGACTGTTATATTATCATCTGCTAATATACCTAGGAGCTTGTCCGAGAATAGTGATTGTAGCGAGAGAAAGCTAAATTGAGTCAGATTTATTGCAGTAAATTTCTATTCTCGGACAAGCTCCTAGGTCCAAGCCTTTGCATGCATTTAAGTGGCATGTGTGGGACACTGAGTTGATGGTGTTTTGCAGTGACCCTCAACTCAAAAATTAATGTATTACTAAACTTTTGAGGATTTTATTATGAGCGCCCAAGATATATTTGCTTTAATTGAAAAGCACGAAATCGCCTTTGTTGATTTGCGATTTTGCGATACACTAGGAAAAGAGCAGCATGTTTCACTGCCAGTGAGCGCTGTTGATGAAGACCTGTTTGAAGAAGGAAAAATGTTTGATGGATCTTCTATTGCTGGATGGAAAACTATCAATGATTCTGACATGGTATTAATGCCAGATACCAGTACCGCCTTTGTTGACCCCTTTACCGCCAGCCCAACACTTATCATTCGATGTGATATTTTAGAACCCAATACCATGCAAGGTTATAACCGAGATCCACGATCATTAGCAAAACGAGCCGAAGCTTATTTGCAAAATTGTGGAATAGCGGATACGGCCTATTTTGGTCCTGAACCCGAGTTTTTTATCTTTGATGGCGTACGCTGGCAATGCGATATGCAAAAAATGGCTTATGAAATTGATTCGCGGGAAGGTGCATGGGATTCTTATGCAAGCACAGAAAACAACCACGGCCATCGACCTGGAGTTAAGGGTGGATATTTCCCAGTGCCTCCAGTAGATTCGCTTAATGATGTTCGTGCCACAATGTGCACCGTCTTAGAAGACATTGGTATTGAAGTTGAAGTCCACCATCATGAAGTGGCAACAGCGGGTCAGTGTGAAATCGGTGTTAAATTTAATACTTTGTTAAAAAAAGCGGATGAATTGCTGATGATGAAGTACGTGGTTCATAATGTTGCACACGAATACGGCCATACCGCAACCTTTATGCCCAAGCCAATTGTCGGCGATAATGGCAGTGGTATGCATGTGCACCAATCATTAATGAAAGAAGGAAAAAACCTCTTTTCTGGTGAAAAATACGGTGGATTGTCAGACGATGCTTTGTATTATATAGGAGGCATATTCAAACATGCCAAAGCCATTAATGCTTTTGCAAACCCATCGACCAACAGTTATAAGCGTTTGGTTCCTGGTTTTGAGGCGCCTGTTTTGTTGGCCTATTCTGCTAAAAATCGTTCCGCTTCTATTCGCATTCCATTTGTTGCTAACCCTAAAGGGCGTAGAATCGAGATCAGGTTTGGTGATTCTATGGGCAATCCATACATGATGTTTGCCGCCATGATGATGGCGGGTCTTGATGGTATTCGTAACAAAATTCATCCTGGTGAAGCGATGGATAAAGATTTGTACGATTTGCCACCAGAAGAAGAAAAAGACATTCCAACTGTCTGTCATTCTTTGGATCAGGCTCTAGAAGCTTTGGATGCTGATCGCGCTTTCTTAAAAGAAGGAGCTGTGTTTGATGACGATACTATCGATGCCTATATTGCTCTGAAAATGGAAGAGGTCACTCGTTTGCGTATGACAACTCATCCTGTTGAATTTGATATGTACTATTCGCTTTAATTCGGTTTATACGATGTAATGCCCGAATTCCGATAGAAAATCACAATTTGGATAACAACCCTTGGTTTGAAAAAAATTCCAAGGGTTTCTTTTTTGCCACTTACAATTTGCAACTATTTTAGTACGCTCAATAGTTGTGATTAAAGAATAAAATAGGTTCATATCATGTCTTTTAAAACGACAAAAATCATCAGTGAGGACAAAGGAAAGTTTTATCATTTATTGGCTCAACAAGCTCAAGGTTTGCTGTCCGTTGAAAATGACAGAATAGCGAATGCTGCTAATCTTTGCAGCTTGTTATATCACTCACTTGAAGAAGTGAATTGGGTGGGATTTTACTTTGTTCAAGGCAGTGAATTGGTTTTGGGACCTTTTCAGGGGCAGGTTGCCTGTACTCGAATTAATATAGGCGAAGGCGTTTGCGGAACCGCATTTCATCAAAATAAAACTTTGAGGGTTGACGATGTTCATGCCTTTAAAGGACATATCGCCTGTGATACGGCCAGTAATTCTGAGTTAGTTTTGCCTCTTACCGGTCTTGGAGTGCTGGATATTGATAGCCCTGTTCTTCAGCGATTTGATGCATTGGATCAATCGGGCTGTGAACAAATAGCAAATATCTACTTAAAAAGTACAACATAACGCTACTGCACGTTCAAATTTTCTCTAAATAACTGTTTATTGTTTTATTTGTGTTGATTTTTCATTTATGCTTAAAGCTATGAATACTAAACGAAACCAAATACTCAACTGGCAGCAACAAGGCTATATCGATCCTACGCAAATAGATGCTGCTCTAGAAATATGCAAGGCCCAAAACTCTCATCGACAGTGGTTTGAATTTATCAGTCTGTCAGTATTATGGTTAAGTGTGCTTGCCAGTGCGTTTGGGGTTATTTTCTTTTTTGCTTATAACTGGGCAGACCTCTCTACTTTTACTAAATTTGCTGTATTGCAAGTGTTAATGCTCGTTGGTTTGTTTCTCTACAGCCAGACAGAAACAGCGACAGCAGCGAATAAAGCTAGCCTCCTTTTTCTGGCTTTATTAATTGGAGCTCTGTTTGCCTTATTTGGCCAAACCTACCAAACAGGCAAGGATCCTTGGCAATTATTTTTTCTGTGGATGATTTTTGTAACACCGTTAGCTTGGGTTTCAAAGAGTATGAGTTTGTGGCTTTTGTGGTTGTTTTTGGCCAATCTTACCCTAAACTTGATTTTGGAAGTTCGTTTTGGTTTTCTTGGTGTGTTGTTCAATTCAGCAAGAAATCTATTGTTATATGCTGGATTAAATCTGATTGCTGCAATGTGGTTTGAATATTGCTATCAGAAAAAAAATCAATGGCTCAAAACAAGAGTCATGGTGCAAATTGCGATTGTAGCGGTGATGATCGCCTCATGCTGGATTGGATTAAATGCTTTGTTTAGTTTGGATAAGCATGGTTTAGATTTATTGATATATTTGTTATGGATGTCTGCCGCGTTTTACTATTATCGAGTAAAAATACTGGATGTTTTAATCATGTCAAGTTGGGTTATTAGCGTCATCATCATTGTTTTGGGAATTACGGCAAAGATAGTCAATAAAGACCTGAATGGAGGAACCTATTTGTTGTTCAGTATTCTGACTATTGCTTTGTCAACGGCAGGAGTCAAGTGGTTACTGAAGCTTTCGGATGAGTCTGGTCAAGGAGATGAAAAATGAACAGTGAAAAAATGTGGGGACTTTTGCTTGAAAAACAACTGGTTACAGGGGAGCAACCCGAAAATCAAGAAGCTTTTATACCTTGGTATATTCGCTTTATTCAAGGTTTCGCAGGATGGTTGGCGGCTTTGTTTTTGTTGGGATTCATGGCAACGGCCTTTGCGATATTATTTAAAAAACCTTCAGGGGCTGCATTGTTACTTGTCGGTGTTCTTTTCTCTGTTGTTGCGCATTTTGTTATTCGTGCAAAAAACAGTGACTTCTTTTCGCAGTTAGCCTTAGCTTTTAGCCTTTGCGGTCAATTATTGGTTGCATTTGGTCTTCTGTTTCAATTTAAAATGGATTGGCATGCTAGCTTGTTTATGCTGGGTGCTTATCAACTGTTCTTAGCTTGGAAGATCCCGCATTATACTCATCGATTGCTGACAACGGCTTTTGCTTTGTTTGCCTTGATGCTTGCTTTAAACTTGTTTGGCTTTTATGGTTTTAGTAGTGCATTGGTTGCCGTCTTGTTTTCTTTTATATGGTTAAAAGAAATACAGTGGCAGCAAAAACGCGATGTTTGGGAACCTATAGGATACGGTGTGGCTATAACTATTGTTTTTAGCAGTGGATTTTTATTAACAGGCAAGCTCCTTTTGCAAGAAACGGTGAGATCAAAGACTGGATGGTTGTTCACCAATGCTGAAATGATTAGCAGTTTCTTAAGCTCATTAGTCTTCCTTAACTTGGTTTTGGTTCTTCTAAAAGAAAACAAAGTGTCAGTACAATCAAGAACTGGCTTGATAAGTCTTGTTGCAGCAGCTTTGCTAGCTTTGGTGAGTTTTAAAATATACGGTATCAGTACGGGCATTCTGGTGACGATACTTGGGTTTGCTCGGCAAAGAAAGGCGTTGATTACCTTAGGTGGATTGGCGGTGATTGGATTTTTTTCTTGGTATTACTACAACTTACAGACCACTTTATTGATTAAATCTATTGTGTTGTTGGTTTTGGGTGGAGGTTTGTTACTTGTATGGTTTGCTTTGAAGCAAATTTATGGACAAAAGTCTCCGTTTAATATTGAAGCAAAATTAGTAATGCCAACGCGCAGTAAATTTATAGCAATAATGACAGTGTTTATTGCTTTAATAGCGATTAATGTGAATATTAGTAAAAAGCAAGACCTGCTAAAAAATGGCGATAAGTTGTTGTTCTCTTTAGCTCCTGCTGATCCGCGTTCTTTAATGCAAGGAGACTACATGCGCATCCGTTTTGATATAGCAGCAGAAATTAATCAAATAGTGAGGGATAAGTATAAAAACACTAAAATTCCTGTGCAACAAGGTTTTGCCATTGTAGAAAAGGGAGAAAATGATGTGGCTCACTTTATTAAACTGGATGATGGTAGTAGCACGCTCAGCGACAATCAGTATTTGATTGCTTATAAATTCCGCAACTATAGAATAGTTTTTACCACCAATGCATTTTACTTTCAGGAAGGACGTGCTAGCCACTTTCAACAAGCAAAATATGGCGAGTTTAGGATAAAAGAAGGAGAAATGCTTTTGGCCAATATGGTCAATGATAAATTTGAGGTTTTGTAGTAAAAGAGACAAGAACAATATACGCCCTTAATGCGCTTATGCAATCCTCAAAAAGCTTCAACACCAATGATATAGGGATTGCGGTATAAAATGATCGTTTATTATTGCGCATAAATATCAAATCTAACCGCTTTACCAGTAATTTGCGAAGTGGGTTTTTGTGCTTGAATAAAGCTGGCTTTTAAGGGGCGTTTGATGACAATTTTTGTAGCTTTGGAGAGGCGGGCTTGCACAAACAAATCTTCAGCCATTTGTGCTTGGTGACCGATGAAACTCTGTAAAAAGGTCATTTCTTTGTTATTTTTGGCCGATTTTTTCGAAGCAGGGTACATTGGGTCAATGTATATGACATCGCAATTCGTGTTTTTGATATGCTTGAGAGCGTTTTTATTGATGAGGTTAATGCTATTGATTTCGGCTCGATTTAAACCATCTTTTAATAAGGCCATCATCACAGGGTTTGATTCGTAGGCTGTAATTTGTGAGCCTGTTAAGGACAGCAAATAACTGTCTTTGCCAAAGCCAGCAGTACAATCTAAAACAGCTAAGGCTTGTTTTTTTTTGCCTAATACGGCTTTAATGACCAGTTCGGCATTGAGATGTGCTTGAGAACGGAAGGCCAGTTTTTTGTTGGTGAAATCGACGAAAACGTGGTGTTTTTCACAAACATTAAACATCGAGAGTTTTTGTTGGTAAAGTTCGATCTGATAGCTTTTGTTGTGAGATAAAAGTGGGATTAAATCCAGTGGATTTAATCCCAATAATGACAAGCGTAAACTGATCGATTTACCGATCACTTAAGGATTTGTAGTTACGAGTTGATGGGCCAGTATAAACTTGACGAGGACGGCCAATGCGCGTATCTGCAGTTTCGTACTGTTCTAGCCATTGAGAAACCCAGCCAACCGTACGTGCAATCGCAAACATTACAGTGAACATCGGTTTAGGAATGCCAAGAGCTTTGTAGATGATGCCTGAGTAAAAATCAACATTCGGATAGAGTTTTCTTTCAACAAAATAATCGTCTTTTAATGCGATTTCTTCTAAGCGCATGGCCAGTTCCAGTTGTGGATCATTAACACCCAATTCGTTGAGAACTTCGTGGCAGGCTTTACGAATGATAGTCGCCCGAGGATCAAAGTTTTTATAGACACGGTGACCAAAGCCCATAAGGCGAAATCTATCATTGCGGTCTTTGGCTTTTAAGACGTATTTATCGATATTGGAAACATCGCCAATTTCATCAAGCATATTAAGCACCGCTTCATTGGCTCCGCCATGAGCTGGCCCCCAAAGGGATGCAATTCCAGCTGAAACACAGGCAAAAGGGTTGGCGCCAGTAGAGCCGACCAATCTAACGGTCGAAGTCGAAGCATTTTGCTCGTGATCTGCATGCAACATAAAGAGCAAGTCAAGTGCTTTAGCGGCGATAGGATTGGGTTCATAAGGCTCAGAAGGAACAGCATACATCATGTGCAATAGACGTTCGGTGAAGCTTAAATCATTGCGTGGATAGACATAAGGTTGGCCGACCGAGTTTTTATAGACAGATGCAGCAATGGTTGGAATTTTGGCAATCAATCTGACGGCTGCCAATCTACGGTGTCCTGGATCAGACATGTCCATCCAATCGTGATAAAAAGCAGCAAAGGAGCCTACAACACCAACCATCATGGCCATAGGATGGGCATCGTATTGAAAACCTTGCATGAGGTTTTTCATTTTTTCGTGCACCATGGTATGGTATCTGATTTCTGTGTCAAACTCTTCGTATTGTTGTTTAGAAGGAAGTTCTCCATTGAGGAGTAAATACGAAGTTTCAACAAAGTTGGATTGTTCAGCCAGTTGCTCAATAGGATAACCACGGTACAAAAGAATACCTTTGCCACCATCAATATAAGTAATGGCGCTCCGGCATGCGGCAGTTGCAGCAAAACCAGAATCATAGGTGAAGTAACCGGTATTTTTGTGTAAGGTTTTTATGTCGAAAGTCGGAGGCCCCATGGAGCCTTCGATAACAGGCAAGTCAACGGAGGTGTTGGTTTCTGGAATATGTATGGTTACGTGCTTATTGCTCATGGATTTCCCCAAGTAAATTTAATTGTTGATTGTTCCAAAACAGAATACAGAGTGTCTGATATTAACACTTCTGATTCGTGGTTTTGAATCATGTTCGTCGCTTGTATTATAGACGATGAAACATACGTTTGATTGTGTATTCGCCCCCAAAAACACAAGCCTCAGCATGAATGAGTATTTTAACCTATATTAGCGTCAGTAGAAATAAAAAAACCCGATAATTCAGTGAGAATTATCGGGTTGTATGCCATCGTAGATTAGAAAATGTTTTATTTTCTGCCGTATTTCTGACGGAATTTATCAACACGTCCACCAGAATCAGCCATTTTTTGCTTGCCTGTGTAAAAAGGATGAGATTTGGATGAAATCTCAACTTTAACTAATGGATATTCGTTACCGTCTTCCCATGTTATTGATTCTTTTGCATGAATAGTTGAGCGCGTCAAGAATTTAAAATCAGAGGCTAAATCTTGAAATACAACGTCTCTGTAATTGGGGTGTATGCCTTGTTTCATAGTACTATTCCTAAAATATATTGCTTTTAACTGCGTCTGATGTTTTCATCGGACTATAAAATTTTGAACGGCGTATTCTAATGTGAAGACCATGCCATGTAAACTTTTAAAGCTTAAATTTAAAGCTATTTGTTTAAATTAAGTGTATTTAATTCTAAATCAACGTCAAAGTGTTTCATCAGGTCGCCAATTTGAGACATTTTTATGGCTCCTCTTATATCAACAATAACCAACTCGTCATCGTCCTCTAGAGCCAATATACTCAGATTATTTAATTCCTTGTTGTTCATTTTGGCCAACACATAGACCAAAGAATCGTCTTCTTTGACTACTGCCAACTTTTCATAACCTTGGGCTACTTTGGACTTGGCAAAATTGTTGATTTCCACTCGAAGTGGTTTTACGTCTTTTAATTTCCCTATTTCAAAGACGGTCACATTGATAGCTTTTAATGATGAAAGAATTTGAGAAATACCTTGTTCTTGCTTGTCAGTGGCCGAAGAGAGTAAGCCCAGCATCATAGCGCCGAGATTTATTTCGACACTGGGTTCTTGGCCGATAAGCTCAATGAACTTGTCGCTATCAATTTGAGCTTGCGTTACGGATGTAGTGGTTAAAAATAAAAGAATGAGGAGTTTGTTTTTCATAAGAAATAACCTTTATAAGGAAGCCACGGATCGAGCCAGTGGTTTTATCAGTGCTGGTTTTATTCCGTTGTTATTAACAGCAGTTAGTGATTTTAATGAGACTTGATTGACATAATACATGGCAATGGCGAGATCGGCTTGAGCTTGATGTAATTTATTTTGTTGTTGGTGGTCGTAAGAAACCTTAAAGACCACCGAGCTTATAAAAGCCAGTGTCAATCCAGCAGCAGCAAAACGCGGAGACCAGAAGCGTGGCTTTTTGTTAATGCCAATTTTATGGTACAAATCATTTTTCATGCTGTTTGGGCACTTTATGTTTCGAGAACATTCAAAATAATGTTCGAGTTCTGATTGTACTTGTTGTTCTATTGGTTTTCTGTTCATTTTTATCTATACATTTATAATGTCATTTCTATTAAATTTTGTTTCAGAGTTTTGCGGGCTCTGTGCAAATAAACTTTAATTTGCTGTACATTTAAGTCTAACACATCGGCCAATTGCTGGTAACTTAACTGGCTAATTTCTCGCAAGACGATTAGCGATTTGTAAGGTTCTTTTAATGCTTCAATGGCTTCACTGATATGTTCAGACAGTTCAGCGTTAAGTAATTCATCGCAGGCAGAACGTGTTACTTTTTCATCCAAAAGACTGTGCTGTTGGTAACTTTGTTCGTGTTTTCTTTTTCGCAATAAATCCAAGCATTGATTTTTTGCTACTTGATAAAGCCAAGCCTTGCTTTGCTTTTTGCCTTGTTCTTTGGCTTGCCACAATTTAATGAAACTGTCTTGCACGACCTCTTCTGCCTCAAAACTATTTTTAAGCATTTGATAACATACGGCGTAGAGACCATTTTGATTGGCATTAACTTGAAGCCTGAACCAAATGTTCATGGATGTTTATTTTCCTGTTATTTTGGCTTTATAACGTATATTATGAACCTTTGTTACATGAGATATCAATTTTTTTATGATTCGCCCTTCATATAATTCAGATCAGGTCTTTTTACACAAACAATGGCAAGCAAAAATATTTAAATACCCGACGAATTTTGGCTCAATTATCATGATGCCGAAACCTCCTGGAGGCCCTGCTTTACCAGCATTTGTTGAGTTTCTGGCCAGTCAGGATATTAATGTTGTCGTCTCATTGCTGCAATACGATGAGGTTAATTCTTTTTCTTTGGTCAATGAGCATGCAGAATGTGAAAACAAAGAAATTGAATTTATTAATTTCCCCATTAAGGATCACGATGTTCCGCAGTTTTTTATGCCTTTTAACCACATGATTGAGCGGTTGCTCGAGCGGGTGGAATCTGGCAAGAACATAGCTGTTCATTGTTATGCAGGAATTGGTCGTACTGGCTTGGTAGCGGCATCCCTCTTGATTAAACAAGGAATGCAAGTTGATGAAGCCTTAATCGAATTAAGTCGAGTTCGTGGCTTAAGAGTGCCAGAAACACTGCCGCAAATATCATGGCTTCATCGTCATGCCGAGCAATTAAAAAGAGAATCAAGCTGATGTATTTTAAAAACTTTACGGTTGTGAGTCTGTGTCTTTTTTTGTTGGCTTGTGGAAGTCCTGAACAAAAAAAGAAAGCCATAAGTACCGAGCTCTTGTTGTCTCAATCTTTAGCACAACAAAATTTTGTTCGTGCGCAAGTGTATTTGCCACAAATACAACTGACTGAAAATTCGATTAATTTAATCAACCTGTATAAAATGTTGAGCAACAAAAGTGTTTTACGATTGCAACGAGAGTTTGATTATTTGCAGCAATTTTATCCGCAAATGAATGAAATTCACAAATTCATGTTTGATGACATGAGTCGTTGGTATTATTTGACTCAAGTCTATCATCAAGAGATTTCACCTCCTGTTCGTATTTTGCAAAGAGATCAACTTTATTTAGCGCCAAGCCAGGTGGATTTTAAACATTGCCAAGAGCCTCGGAGTGATTGTGCGACAACAGCAAGGAACAATTTATCTGGTTTAATGACTGTTGCAGAAATCACCAAAGCATTAAAAAAAATGGCTCTAAAAGACCCTTGTATTAACCTTTCAACACAATTGCAAAATGAAAAAAAGGCCAACCGTTGCCTCAAGAAAAGCAAGGGAGATTTGATTGTTCATTTGTTGCCAATCCCTCGTTTTAATTCGGCCCAATGGTTGCAATCAATTTCACCTTAAATCAGCTAAATTCCGACATAGAAAACGATATAGAAAACCATGTAGAAAATACGATGAAAAACAAAATAAAAAAAACAGCGTTACTTATTTTAATGCAGTCTTTGTTCGCACAAACACTCTATGCCTGCGAGGCTAAAACTTACTATCCAGACACGAGTTTCCCCGAGATATTGATAAAAACATCACTGGGTGAGATTGTTGTCGAATTGGACAGAAACCGCGCTCCAATCACGGTCAATAACTTTTTACAATACCTTGCCAGTGGAGCTTATGAAAAGACGATTTTTCACCGTGTCGAGAAAAATTTTGTTATTCAAGGCGGAGGCTATGACGAAAAGCTCAATGCCATTAAAACGTGCGATAAAATATTCAATGAATCAGGGAATGGGTTAAAAAACAGCAAGGGAACTATTGCCATGGCACGTTACGATGATCCGCACTCTGCAACATCTCAGTTCTATTTTAATTTAACGGACTCTCCTTCCTTGGATCCCAATGCCAAAAATTGGGGTTATACGGTCTTTGGATATGTTATAGAAGGCATGGATGTACTGGAAAAAATATCCCAAGTCAGAGTAGGGTTCAGTCAAAAGCTAGGATCCGAAAATATTCCTCTTGAACCCATTTACATTGAAAAGGTCCAACTAGCCCATTAATGGAGTTAAAACAGTGACAATCTATTCTCGCACAAGCTCCTGATTATGAATATGCCTCAAATGTGTTTCTATATCGAGATTAGAATGTTAGAATAAGTTTTTACTAAAAACAGTTAGCAATGGAAGAAATTAGATTTGAAAAGACCGATGACGGCTGTATTATCTATGCTACAGGGGAAATTGATTTGTCCAATTCTCAAGAGCTTCGTAAAACCATCTTAGCCGCTTTAAAAACCAATCAAAAAGTATCTGTTGATCTTTCCAGTGTCAGCTATATTGATTCTTCTGGCATAGCCTCTTTGGTAGAAGGTTTGCAATTTTCAAAATCTAAAGGCAAAGATTTTTGCCTGTGCAAACCCAGCAAGCAAGTTAAGGCGATTATGGAGTTGGCACGATTGGATCAAGTATTTACCATTATTTAATTCATGAAAAACAGCATTGAAAAATTTGGATCAACGGTCGTCTTGGCTATTGAGAGGCTTGGATTTGCAATTCGTCTGTTTTTAGACTGCATATATTGGTTGTTTTTGGGCAGAAAACACAAGCAAAAGCTAAGAATGGCTCAAGTGGTTGAGCAAGTTAGAGTGATAGGCTTTGATGCTATTCCAATAGTGATGGCAATGGCCTTTGTTGTCGGAGTGATGCTTTCCATTCAGCTGCTTTATGCCTTTTCAGATTTCGGTGCGGAGTCTCAAGTTTTATTGGCTATTGCAAAATCGGTGACACGAGAATTTTCACCACTCATCATCGGCATTATTATTGCTGGCCGATCAGGCGCGGCACTTGCGGCTAAAATTGGTTCTCAAGTGGTCTCTCAAGAGATTGATGCCTTACGTGTCATGGGTGTTGTTCCAGTACGCTACCTTGTTCTGCCGCCATTGTTAGGTTTGATAATATCAATGCCTTTGTTAATTTTATGTGCCGATTTTATGGCTATTCTCGGCGGTGCTGTTTTCAGTATTGATTCATTGGATATGTCGTTAACCGCTTATATGAAAGAATCTTTTGATGTATTGATTGTTAATGATATTAACCAAGGTTTGGTCAAAAGTGTCGTTTTTGGGATTATTATTGCTTTAGTGGGCGCTACTACTGGTTTTAATGTCACAGGTGGAGCAGAAGGAGTGGGTCGAGCCACGACGACTGCGGTTGTGGCTTCAATAGCCTTGATTGTTGTGGCCGATATGATATTTAGTTATTTTTTAACTCAGACCGTATGAACAAGAATTTAATAAAAGTAGAAAACCTAGTGACTCATTATGGCCAGAGAAAAATCTTGGATGGTGTCGATTTAAAAGTCCAAGAAGGTGAAATACGCGTTATTATGGGAGGTTCTGGTTCAGGGAAAAGCACATTGCTTTGGCATATATTGGGTTTGTATCAAAGCACTTCTGGTAAGATTAATGTCTTGGGTAAGGATCTGGATAAGTTGAAATTTAATGAAAAAAATGAACTCTTAAGAAAGATAGGCGTTTCATTTCAGAGCGGAGCCCTTTATTCTTCCATGACTGTTGGAGAAAATGTGGCCTTTCCTTTAACAGAATTTACAGACTTGGATGAAAACACCATTCGAATCATCAGCCGCATGAAGCTTGAGGTTGTTAATTTGGGCGGTTTCCAAAAACTAATGCCATCACAACTTTCTGGCGGTATGATTAAAAGAGCTGCGTTGGCCAGAGCTATTGTCATGGATCCTAAGCTATTGTTTTTCGATGAGCCATCCGCTGGACTCGATCCTGTGGTTGCATCAGAAATTGATGACTTGATTTTAAAATTACGTGATGCGATGGGCATGACCATGGTCGTTGTGACGCACGAATTGGATTCGGCCTTTAAAATAGCAGATAAAATTACAATCTTAGACCAAGGAAAAAACCTACTCACAGGTACAGTAGAAGAAGTTAAAAATTCTAAAATTAAGAGAGTGCAGGATTTACTGGAGCGCAGAGCTCGGCATGACAGTATAGACCCAGAGGAATATTTAAAACGATTAACACAGGAAAATTATACAATCTCATGAAACGTATTTATAACAATTATTTTTTGGTGGGCTTATTCACAATAGTCGTTGGTGGAGCAGCAATTGTTCTTTTATTAAATATGAGCGGCAAAAACAAAGATGCTGATTCCTATTACAGTTATTTTGATAATGTCACAGGTTTGGGCTACGGTAATCCCGTGTATTACCAAGGATATAGAGTCGGTCAAGTAGAGAATATTACTCCCGAAACTAAAGATGGAAAATTGCTGTTTAAAACAGAATATACCTTATTAAGCGGCTGGAAAGTTCCTTCTGACAGTATGGCCAAAATTGAATCAAGCGGCCTCTTATCCGATATGTCCTTAAGCATCCATGCTGGAAAATCAACATCTCATTTGGATTTGAACAGTGAAATAAAAGGCGTGAAAGGCGATGACATTATGGCAACGATGACGCAATTGGCTCATGATTTTGGAGCCTTAAACGATGAAAAAATTAGACCGTTGATGGACTTGATTTATACCCGAACAGATAATTTAACAAAGTCCCTAGAAACACAAATCCCAGAAATTTTAACTTCGATTGAAGGCTTGGTAAAAAACATCGACAAATTGATAGTCAGCGCAGATAAATTGTTAGGCGATGAAAATATAGAAGGCATCGAAACTATCATTAATAACCTTGAAAAATTATCTACACAACTTTCGGAATCGGGTGGTTGGGTAGAAAGCAGTTTGGACAATGTTAATAAATTAATCGCCTCAGGCGATGACATGATAAAACACAGTGATGAGAAAATAGTTTCAATATTGGATATTACGCTCAAAATGTTAGAAAGTTTTTCAGTTAAAGCTGAAACCATAGGCAGTGAAATTGAAAGTGCCAGCATGAATATCAACGAAGCGACAAACTCCATTCGTAAAAAGCCATCTACCTTGATATTTTCGGAGAAAACTAAGATAGCGGACGAAGATCTATGAAAAACATCACACTCATTCTAATCGTTCTTATTGTTTCAGCTTGTGCGTCAAAATCCAATAAAGTCGTGGACAAATTGTATTATCGCTTTCCTGAAGCGCAAGAAAACACTCACAAGAAATTTATTATAGCAAGACCAACAGCACTAGGAATTATCGGCAATCGCCCAATGATCGCAGAAAATAGCGATGGTGCGTTGAGGCAAATGCAGCACAATTTTTGGTTGGACTCCCCAAAGATTTTATTGTGGCTATATTTACAAAAAGCCTTCAGTAACACTGCCAATGAAGAGGATAATCTCAGTACTCTTGGGACAACTCTATTAAAATTAGAAAAAAAACAAGAATCGGCGGTAGTCGCGATTAAATTTACCGTAAAAAATGCAGAAAACAAGGTCATCTTTGATAAAACATACAACGAGAGTCAAGCGTTAACAACAAACACCATAGCCTCGTATGTTAAAAGTACATCAATGTTAATTGACAAAATTGTTAAGCAGTTTGCAGAGGATATCCAGTGATAGTTTTGAACGAGAAGATTTGCCAAGAATTGGGTTTAACCTATTGGCAGCTATCAGCATCTGAGCAAGGAACAAAGCCAGCAGTTATTCAACACACAATCAATCATGAAGAAAAAGAGTTACTAAGGAAGATTCTATTGGCAAAAGATATAACTTTAACCGATGAGATGCTAGTGATAGAAGAGCAAGGAGTGGTTGTGGTCACAATTAACAAACGAAGATTAATTTTCAATAACGTCACTTTAAAGGATACTGATACAGAAGTAAATCTAGCAAAACTTTCAGCCATGTTAAGTGATAAAGAACAGAAGAAATTCACCTGGTACAAATTAAAGCAGCTTAATTTTTATCATTAAAACATCAAAATTGCTGAAAACAGCTATAAAGCAGATTGTAAAAATGTCTTAATGCCATCTAAAAACATTTGTACTGCAACGGCAATCAACACCATGCCCATTAAGCGTTCTATGGCTATCATTCCTCTTTTGCCAAGATAGTTTTGCATGGCAATAGCAAAAAACAAAATAATAGCGGAAGCAAACCAAGCGATGAACAAAGCAATAGAGAGGTCCATTAATTTAGTCGGATGCTGACTGACCAACAAAATAAGCGTGGCTAAAATGGATGGGCCAGCGACTAAAGGGATGGCTAGAGGAACAAGAAGAGGGTCGCCTTCTATTTCATCGTCGCCATACTGCTTGCTGGAAGGAAAAATCATGCGCAAGGCAATAATGAACAGTATTATCGCCCCTGAAATAGAAATAGCTTCTTGTTTGAGGTGCAAAACGTTTAAAAATTGGCGACCAAAAAACAAAAAAGCATACAAAATAATAAGAGCCAGAATCAATTCTCTGGCTAATATTTTGTAGCGTTTGTTGCTTTTTTCTAAATAGCTAATGAAGATTGGGATATTTCCCAAGGGATCCATAATAAGAAAGAGCAAAATGGTTGCAGACAGTATATCCATAGAAGTGTTGGGGATATTAACCCCCTAACTATTTTTTCTTACCGAAAATCCATAAATCTTTAAAGGAAAACAAATGCGTGCGAAGGTCAATCTCGCCTCCATTCAGATATGTATGATTTGGATAGTTTTCTTGTAGCACGAGTTGATTGCTTTGTGCTAATTCATCTTCACCCAGTTGTTTGTAGGATTCAATCATGACCGCGATAGCATCAGCAACAGCTGGAGTCTTTTGAAAAGCTTCTACAATATATTTACTTCTGTTTATCGCCGCAATATAGGCTTTTCGGCGCATATAATATTTTGCAACTTGAAGCTCATAAGCGGACAGTTGATTCCTCAAATAGACAAGACGCTTTTCTGCATCGGCTGCATAATTACTTTTAGGAAATTTTTCAACAAAGGTTTTAAAAGCAACAAAGGCTTGCTTGGCATTTTCTTGGTTTCTATCAATCGACTCATCAGGATGAACTCTTTGTAAAAAACCTCTTTCACTTTCAAAATAGATTAAACCTTTTAAGTAATAGGCATAATCCAAATGTTCGTGCGCAGGATAGTTTTTTATGAATCGCTCGAGAGTGGAGATTGCCAGTTCCATTTCAAAGTTTCGATAATAACTATAAGCAAGTTCAATTGATCCTTGTTCGGCATAGCGACCAAAAGGATATTGGTTTCTTAGGTTTTTATAATTAAGAATAGCATTGTCCCATATCTGCAATTCCATGAACTTTTTAGATTTATTGTATAAGGTTTCGGCACTGTATTTAGTGACTTCGACAGAGTTGTGTTTTTTATTTTTTTTACAAGCCGTAACACTAACAAGCAAAACTAGAATTAAGCTTAAAGAATAAAAATTTTTCATTAATATATTATCCACATTCATAAGTTAGGACATAATACTGTAAAATACAGCAATGAACCAACAAAATACACAAATAATTAAACAAAACCACCGAGTCAAAGCGAATGAAGCGGGTATAAGGATAGATCAATATGTCTCAAATTTGTTTCCTGAATATTCTCGAGCAGCAGTACAAAAGTGGATAGTAAACGGTGAAATATTGATAGATTCAAAGTCATGCAAATCAAAACAGAAGCTCAAAGGCTATGAAAGCGTTGCTATTAATGTCTGTATTGAAATGGCTGTTGATGATCAGCCACAAAAAATGGACTTAGATATTGTTTTTGAAGACGATGAAATTATTGTTGTTAATAAGCCCGCGGGTTTGTTAGTTCACCCAGGTTCCGGTAATCCAGATAATACATTGCTCAATGGTTTGCTGGCCCACAATTCCACTCAATCCTTATTGCCCAGAGCGGGAATTGTCCATCGATTGGATAAGATGACCAGTGGATTGATGGTCGTTGCAAAAACAAGCACGGCCTATAATTCATTAATAGAGCAACTCAAAGAGCACACGGTTACACGCGAGTACTTTGCCATTGTAAAAGGTTATTTGCAGACAAAAAACCGCATCGATATGCCTATTGGCAGACACAAAACTCAAAGAACTAAAATGGCAGTAGTCGTCAATGGTAAGAGAGCCGTTACACATTTTGATATTTTAGAAAATTTTAAACATTATACCGCCATAAAAGTAAACTTAGAAACAGGAAGAACGCATCAAATCAGGGTGCATATGCACTATGTTAATCACCCTTTGTTAGGAGATCCCGTTTATGGCAATCATTTGCGTGTTGATCCACAATTAGAAACGGGATTAAAGGAAATAATCCGAGCATTTCCTCGGCAAGCTTTGCATGCTCAAAAGCTGTCCTTTGTTCACCCTAAATCAGGCCACCAAGTACTTTTTAAATGTAAAATCGCTGAAGATTTGCAACAAATTATTGAAGAACTGAGAGACTTTGATTCACTGCATGCCGTGATAGGAGAAGAAAATTCTGACTGGGATGTGTATTATCCTGAAGAATAAGAAAAGTCCTTGAAGTTAAGGCTCCTAACGTGGCCTTGTAGCTTGTTGGTACAAGCTCCTAGTTGCAATCAACCATAGTAATAATAAGAGTATGGATAGAGCTGCATAGCTGATTGGAACAACAACCATAGCTCCTTGCAAGTTTATTGTTGCTGTATTGTTGTTGTAATTCGATTCATTGGAGGCATCAACAAAGACAGTGTTTTCTATAAACCCAGCTCCTGAAATAGTGGTGTTAAGCGAGCAAGTCAAAACAGCATTCGGGAACAAGTCTTCAACAGCAAAATTATTAAATTCAGCCAAGTCGTTTAACACGGTTCCATCATCGCAAGTAGCTCCTACAAAATCAAGTTGTGGCGATAGTGTGTTTGTTACTGAGACATTGTTAGCTATGGTATTGCCATTGGTTATGGTGAATTCAAAGTTAAGAGTGTCTCCAAGTTGAAAACTGCTTGGGCTGTCTCCAGAATATTGGATGCTTATATCTGTTGTTGCGCCCCCTTTGCCATTGATAAAAGGACATCCTTCAACTTCTGACAGGTTAGTTCCGTGCACTTTTAAAGTGCCGCTAGTAAACCGAGCATCAACTTGGTCACTGATATCGTCAATTTTTTCATAAAACTGGATATTAAAAATATTATCCTGCAAAGAAACAATATCAACATTACCAGAATCTGTTAAGTCAATAATTCCATTTGAGCTAAAGAAAGCTGTCCCAGAGTTTTCATTGCCTGCTCCAAGTGTCAGTCTCACTCCGTCCGTTCCGTTGGCAGAGTTACTAAAATAAATCACCGCTTCAGACAAAAAACTAGTTCCTACCGTGGTTAATTTTACGTTTGTGTATTCAAAGCCAGTAATGCTATCGCCATTAATGCAATTTGTAACTGTATTTTTAGGTCGGTTGTAGGAATCCCACGATTCGGCTGTTGAAATTGAAAAGTCGAGTTCTACAAATGAATCTGGTGTTGTTCGATTCGGGTCGTTAGAAGAATTTATTGAATAATAATCATCGCGAGTCGAAACAATGTCTTTTATTTGCTCATCTAATTTACTCGCACTAACAGGCACAATAAAAAGTAAAATAGCGACGAGCAAGCTAGTTTTTTTAATCAATGTAAAAGTTGAAAGAGTCATAATTAAATTGGCATAACGATAATTGCCTTTGATTATAGTAGAAAAAATGCTAAAAAGGTAGTGTTAAAACTGTAAAATTATTTATAATCGCAGTGTAATGATAATTAAACCAGAATACCTAGTTACAAAAGCGGTCAAATCTATCCAAACAACGAGACTCGGAGGGCAAAGTTCAAAGCCCTACAATTCTATGAATCTTGGAGTTTTTGGAGAGGATTCTCAAGCGCTTCAAAACATTAAATTGTTGAACAACCTCCCGCATACTCCAGTATTTATGGAACAAATCCATGGCAACAAGGTTGTACAGTATCAACAAGTGCCCTTATCTCACGGACAAGATAAAGCCGATGCCTGTTTCACTTATGAAAAAAACACAATTTGTGCAGTACTAACTGCCGATTGTTTGCCAGTACTAATCACCGACAAAGAGGCGACAGTTGCCGCTGCTGTTCATTGTGGCTGGCGGGGATTGTATGCCGATATATTGGCCAATACCTTGTCAAAATTAAAGGTTCACCCTGAAAAACTTTCTTGTTGGCTAGGCCCTTGTATTTCTTACAAGCCCTATCGGGTTGATGCGGAATTTCGAAAGAAATTTGTCTTAAAAAACAAAGAATTTGCCCATTGTTTTTATCTGAATAAAAAGAAATCTTGGCATGCGGATTTAAAGAAGATTGCAGTGACTCAGCTGGAACACTTAGGTGTAAAGCACATTGCTCAATCACCTTATTGTACTTTTGAAAACAAAAACCTTTTTTACTCCTATCGCCGAGACGGTGAAACGGGCCGTATGGCCAGCATGATTTGGTTGACTTAGCCCCCAAATTCCGATAGAAAAACTCAAGGATAGACCTTGTCCGTAGGGTGAATATCTTTATCATCAATGAATAGCCACGCTTGCTATTCATCAGTTGAAATATGACAAAAACTCCCTATATATCTAGCATATTAATTTTTAAAGAGAATGAAAATGCAAATAGATAAATTTACCAGCAATTTTCAACAAGCTTTGCAAGATGCACAATCGTTGGCGATTGGTCAAAACCACAACATGGTGGAAACTTCACACCTGTTAGCCGCTTTAATCGAGCAGCAAGGTTCAAGTACTAAATCTTTGCTTCTTAAGGCGAAAGTAGATGTGAAAAGTGTACAAGAAAAGCTGATTGAAATCATGCAAGCTTTACCGCAGGTCTCGGGCAACGAAGGACAAATCAACTATTCCAATGATTTGGTTCGTGTGCTAAATATCTGTGACAAACTTGCACAACAAAAAAATGACAAATACATTGCCAGTGAATTGTTTGTGTTGGCTGTGCTGCAAGTCAAAGACAGAACGGCGCGTGCTCTGCAAGAAAGTGGAGCCAGCCAAGCTGAAGTGGCCAGAGCGATTGAGGAAATCCGGGGTGGAGAGTCAGTCAATGATCAAAACGCCGAAGAAAACCGCGGTGCCTTGGACAAATACACCATAGACTTGACCGCAAAAGCTGAAAAAACCAAATTGGACCCTGTGATTGGTCGCGACCAAGAAATTCGTAGAATGATACAAATCCTACAACGCCGCACCAAAAACAATCCCGTATTAATCGGAGAACCAGGAGTCGGTAAAACAGCCATTGTCGAAGGTTTGGCGCAACGTATTGTCAATAATGAAGTCCCCGAAGGCATGAAAAACAAGCGAGTCTTATCCTTGGATTTGGGTTCATTAATTGCAGGGGCAAAATTCCGTGGCGAATTTGAAGAACGACTCAAATCACTGCTCAAAGACTTGGCCAAACAAGAAGGCAATGTCATCTTGTTTATTGATGAAATGCACACGCTTATAGGCGCAGGAAAAGCCGAAGGTTCTATGGACGCGGGCAATATGCTCAAGCCTGCTCTAGCCCGCGGTGAATTGCACTGTATCGGCGCAACAACCTTGGATGAATACCGAGAATATGTCGAAAAAGACAAAGCTATTGATCGCCGTTTTCAAAAAATTATCGTCGATGAACCAACGGTCGAAGACACTATCGCCATCTTGCGAGGACTCAATGAGCGCTACGAAGTGCATCATGGAGTTGAAATTACTGACCCAGCAATTGTGGCCGCAGCAATGTTATCGCACAGATATATTACCGACAGAAATTTACCCGATAAAGCCATTGATTTAATGGACGAAGCAGCTTCACGTATCCGCATGGAGATTGATTCCAAGCCAGAAAAACTCGATCATTTGGAGCGTAAAATGATCCAATTGAAAATCGAACGGGAGTCCTTACGAAAAGAAAAAGATGACGCTTCAAAAAAACGCCTGCAAGAGCTCAGTGATCGTATAGAAATCATGGAACGCGAATACTCAGACCTCAACGAAGTCTGGAAGGCAGAAAAAGCTGCAGTACAAGGAACAACGCACTTAAAAGAAGAATTGGAAAAATCTAAGGCGGAATTAGAAACAGCTATGCGCACCAATGATTATGCCAAGATTTCAGAAATACAGTACGGAATCATTCCTGAATTGGAACGAAAAATCGAAGAGGTCACCAAAGCCGAAGAACAAGATTTCAAATTGTTGCGCTTTAAAGTTACCGAAGCTGAAATTGCAGAAATTGTCGCCAAATGGACAGGCATACCCGTAAATAAAATGATGCAAGGTGAAAAAGACAAGCTATTGGAAATGGAAAAACACATCCACAAGCGCCTGATTGGTCAAGAAGAAGCTGTTATTGCAGTTTCCGATGCTATTCGCCGTTCTCGAGCGGGTCTTTCTGACCCGAACAAGCCTATTGGTTCTTTTTTGTTTTTGGGGCCAACGGGTGTGGGTAAGACAGAATTGTGCAAATCCTTGGCCGATTTTATGTTTGATTCTACTGATGCCATGGTGCGTATTGATATGTCGGAATTTATGGAAAAGCATTCGGTGGCACGACTCATTGGTGCACCTCCAGGCTATGTTGGTTATGAACAAGGTGGCTATTTAACAGAAGCAGTTCGGCGCAAACCTTACTCTGTTATCCTGCTGGATGAAGTGGAAAAAGCTCATCACGATGTGTTTAATATCTTGCTACAAGTCCTGGATGATGGACGACTCACAGATGGCCAAGGCCGCACTGTTGATTTTAAAAACACAGTGATAATCATGACATCAAACTTAGGCTCGGATATTATTCAAGAAAAGGCAGGCGAAGATTATGCCGCTATGAAATCATCAGTGATGGAGATTGTTGGCCGTCATTTTCGCCCAGAGTTCATCAATCGGGTCGATGATATTGTTGTTTTCCACCCGCTTAATCAAGAGAATATTCGCAAGATTGCTGCTTTGCAAATCAGTGCACTGGCCAAGCGATTAGTGCCACGAGAGATCGTTCTTGAAGTTGATAAAAGTGCTTTGGATTATATCGGCAATATTGGTTATGATCCGGTTTATGGGGCACGTCCACTCAAGCGAGCGATTCAAGATGTATTGGAGAATCCGCTCTCAAAAGCATTGTTGTCAGGTCGATTTGTCAATGGAGATCGAATTGGTGTCAGTTTTGAACTGGGCGAAATTCACTTCAAAAAGTTGAATTTAACTCAAAAATAACAATAATGGAGGCCTTTGCATAATTATGTGGCGAAAGAAAAAATAGAGAAAATTTACCAGATTGAGCCAAAAATTGAAGGTAATAGCCCGCTATTGGCGAAATTTTTGGCAAAAAGCTGGTGAATTTAATCATTTTTTATTCGTCACACTAATTATGCAAAGGTCTCTAATGAGAAAACAAAGGCCACTTTTGCTTGTTAAGTCAAGCAGAAGTGGCCTTATTTAATTGAGGAAAACTATGCCAATTTACGAATACCAATGTCATGCTTGCGATGCACAGCTTGACAAGTTACAAAAAATGAACGATGCAGCCCTGACAACTTGTCCTGTTTGTCACAAAGAATCTTTAAAAAAGAAAATATCAGCCGCAGGATTTCGCCTCAAAGGCACGGGCTGGTATGCCACAGACTTTAAAGACAAGAAAAAGTCAGCTACAAAAACAGAGACAAACCCATGACAAATAACGATATATTGCGTCGTTTACGCTATATATTAAACATCAAAGACACCAAAATCATCAAGATTTTATCTTTGGTCAATTACCAAGTGCCTCTGCCACGTGTAGTCTCTTGGTTAAAAAAGGACGATAACGAAGATTTTACAGAATGCAATGATAAGGACTTGATTGCTTTTCTTGATGGCTTGATTGTTGAAAAACGAGGCCAAAGAGCAGAGTCAAAAAGGACAAAGTTACAAACACCACAAAGGCTTAACAATAATCTTGTTTTTTTGAAATTAAAAATTGCCTTTAATCTTAAGTCTGATGATGTTTTAGAATTATTGGAACTGGCAGACTTTAAGCTCAGTAGCAGTGAGCTCAGTGCTTTTTTTCGCAAGAAAACTCACCGTCATTACCGTGTATGCAAGGATCAAATAGTGCGAAAATTTTTGAAGGGTTTGCAATTGAAATATACACTGCCAACGGAAACAAGCCAAATAAAACCACAAATACTGAAAGAAGAAAACAAGCAAGCAGGAACACCAGACTCAAAAAAACCTACTAAGTTTAGTTGGTCCTGACTAAAATGGGCAATAAGCTCTTGAAAACAGTTCTTATACTGCTTATATGTTTGGATTAGGGCTGTATGAAAGCAAGGAAACATGTCAATTGATATGCGAATATGATATGCTCTGGCATTCGTCAACTGGACAAAAGCAATGAGAGTCTCTTTGTTGGTCTTCCAGTTATAACCGCCAGTTTTTCCCGAGAGATTTTATGATTATCAAATTTATCCTTGTTCTATTTCTTGTGTCTTCTCAATCGTTATTAGCGGTTGATTTTTCAGAAGAATACCTAAAAAAAGTTTCTGAGTTGCGTGATAGTGCACTTACAGATTCAACGGCCTATGACTTAACGGAGTCCTTGACCACAGAAGTTGGTCATCGATTGGCAGGCAGTGCCAATGATGCGAAAGCCGTAGCTTGGGCTATAGACAAGTTTAAACAACTGGGTTTTGATAAAGTTTATAGCGAACCAGTAACTTTTAGAAAATGGACACGAGGCCTAGAACAAGCTGAAGTACTTGCTCCGTTCGCACACGAAATAAAAATTACTGCACTAGGACGTTCACACCCCACGCCTCAACAAGGCATAACCGCTGAGATAGTTCACTTTGAGACATTAAAGGACTTGCAAGAAGCAGAGCCCAGCACGGTCAAAGGCAAGATTACCTTTATCAGCAATCGCATGCAAAGAGCCAAAGATGGCAGTGGTTATGGCAAAGCCAATGGTGCACGTTATCTCAGCGCTTTTGAAACCGCTAAAAAAGGCGGAGTTGGCGCGATTATTCGCTCCATAGGCACAGACAACAATCGTGACCCTCATACCGGTGGTATGAAATCGTATGAGATTGATGAGGCTACTGGTAAAATTACATACTATAGCGATAAACAAATTGTTCCTGCTGGCGCTATTTCCAATCCTGATGCTGACTTGTTACTCAATATTCTTAAACGCGGCAAAGCCGTTAAATTTAAAATGACCTTGTTGTCACATTGGGATGGAGACTACACTTCGGCCAATGTTATTGGTGAAATTACCGGCAATGAAAAAGCAGATGAAGTGGTGGTGATTGGTGGCCATTTGGATTCGTGGGATTTGGGCACAGGCGCTATTGATGATGCTTCTGGTTGTGCCATAACCATGGCTGCTGCGAGTTTGATTAAAAAAGCAGAATTAAAACCGCTTCGGACGATACGAGTGGTCTTGTGGGCTAACGAAGAGTACGGTTTGCATGGTGCTAATGCTTATGCCAAGGCTCACAAAAATGAAATGCAAAAACATATTATTGGAGCTGAATCTGATTTTGGTGCCGCTCCAGTCTATGCTTTTGCTTCGCATGTCTCTGAAAAATCATTGACCGCTGTAGCACAAATGGCAGAGTTATTAGCTCCTATTGGCGTGGCTTATGTTGGCAACAAAGGCAGATCTGGTGCAGACATTTCACCCTTAAAAAAAGCAGGCATGGCAACCATGGGGCTATACCAAGATGGACAAAATTATTTTGATTTGCATCACACGGCTGATGATACAATGGATAAAATAGTCCCAGAAGAAATCGCTCAAAATGTCGCAGCATGGGTTGTTTTCGTTAGCTTAGCCGCTCATTATCCGGGTGATTTTGGCTTTGGTCTTTAAAGAAACTCAAATTATGAATCAGCTCGAAAAATTTAACAGTCAATACAAAGTCCAAATAGAATTGCCGATACAATGGGGCGATATGGATGCCTTTAATCATGTCAATAATGTCATGTATTTTCGATATTTTGAGTCGGCTCGCATTGCCTATTTTGAAAAACTCGGCATTATGGGCTCCCATAAGAATGGTATAGCACCAATTTTAGCGGAAACAACTTGCCGCTATAAGTGGCCGCTAAATTTCCCAGACCGTATTATGGTGGGCACGCGCATAATAGAAAATCATTCGCATGGATTTTTAATGGAGTATGCCATTTATAGCCAACAAATAAAAAAAATAACCACCTTAGGAACAGGTAGAATTGTCATGTTAAATTATACTTCGCATGAGAAAGTCAAAGTAGATGAACAGCTCCTGCAAAAAATTTCCTCAATCGAAACGTAAACTCTATATATAAAAATCCCGACATAGACAATACATTGCTTTTCTATATCAGGGTCATTCGACCATTGTACAACTCGCTTGACTCGTTTGAATAAATGAGTATTGTTTTTTCAATAATCCGAGTTAATGTTTAACGTTTTGTGTTGGCTTATTTTGAAACAGTAAAAAACTCGTTGAGTGTCTTGGCTTCGAATAAAGTGTGTCTTATAGGGTTATGTTGAAGATAGAGAATCTCAGACAGCTTTACGGTTTCAAAATAAGCCAACACAAAACTGTACCGAGGTTAATTGAACTAATATGATGCTCTATTGCAAAATTCCTACAAAGAAAAGGAATTTTGCCATAGTTTTCAGCAACAAAATTTTGTACCATAAGTGATTTTAGTGGAACAAACATGACAACAGCAAGGAGCCAACTTATTTCAATTGATGATACGCCGTATTATCATGTCATCACCCGTTGTGTCAGACGAGCCTTTTTAGCAGGCTATGACAAACCCACAAAGACCTCATTTGAACACCGACGACAATGGATTGTTAATAGAATGCTTGAATTATCCGATATATTCTCTATCGGCATTTGCT
>Ga0316206_1000541_pt1 | contig 47771 bp, 37 predicted proteins | sample 6monthpyrite_MG_FD_204942 | JGI IMG/M metagenome (GOLD analysis project Ga0316206, IMG submission 204942) | Microbial mat bacterial communities from mineral coupon in-situ incubated in ocean water Damariscotta River, Maine, United States -... | ecosystem: Environmental > Aquatic > Marine >...
CCACGGATCGGGCAGTGAGAGTACACAGTCCAGCAGTTCATCAAGATCCATCTGTCGATGGTACCTGGAAGGCTCATCGCCAGCAGCCTCTTAGGTCGCTACTCCACACGAAACCCAGTAGCCCCCAGAGGTGTTGCACTTCGCGGTGTACAGCAGGTTCTGCACAAAACCAGTGGACTGGACGAGTGAGTGGCCATTCGAGTCGAATGCATCGTAAGGCGCGATTACCTCGTAGGTCACGCAGGTGAGGGGAGGGGCACTCGTGTAGCCTCCCGAAAAGCCTCCCACGGGTGTCTCGATCCCGCCCTGTAGGACGGTTCCAGCCCCTGAACAGGTGCAGGTGAAATGGTTGATGTCCTCCGATCCGCCACCAGCGGATTTCACGCCGCCGCAAGCCCCCCCAACTTGTGGGGTAGGCGCAGTGCGGGCTCCCTGTTGAGCGTGCGCGGTCGAGGCCCCCAAGGCGAAGAGAAGAGGCAGGAAGACGGCGAGAGTCAGTTGTTTGCGAATCATCATGTGAACCGAGTTGGGTTGGCTCCGGTCAACGCCCATGCGGGGCTGCCCCTCACGGGTTCGACCAGAGCGGTCGCGAAGTCTGCCGGGCCACCTTGGCCCGGCTCGCCCGCTTACACAACTTGACGACCCCAAACCAATCGCAGAAACTCAGATTTCTTCGGCGCCTCTCATTCCAAGACGATCGGGATCACAGAACTGCCGTCGCGGGACACCTCGAAGCTGCCGCTCGCGCCTCCCACTGTCCACGAGTAGACACCCCGGGGCACGCCCTTCAATTCCAGTCGGCCCGCGGCGTCCGTGACCAAGGCGCCCGTGGCGCTCGTGGCCCAGCCCTCGCCAAGGCCTTGGGCGAGGTCGATGCCGAGCCCCTCGTGGAACAGCGAGAGGTCCTGCCCGCCAAGTGGGGCTCCCTCGGCCGAGAGCAGTCTGATCGTGAAGCTCGTGCGCGAGTAGACCTCGATGCCAAGAGCCTGCGAAGGAACCGTGACGGCGATGGTCTCTGGCATCACGTCGTCGCCGGTGACCTCGACCGAATAGGCACCCGCCTGCAAGTGCTCGAAGTTCATCGTGCCGTCGCCTGCCGAGTCCTCGGTGGTGCCGAAGGTGAACTCGTTGAGGGCGAAGGAGAGCTTCCCGTGCAAACCCGCCACGGGCTCGCCCTCCTCGGTCAGGTGAAGGGAAAGCTCATGCAGCGGATCGTATTGCAGAACGACGGGTTCATCGCCCGAGGGAGGCACATCCATGTCCCACGCGGCCTGCCCGCCTGAAGCGCCCCACCCAAAGACACAGTACGAGCCCGGTTCGACCCCAGGGAACACAACGCCACCATCCCCATCGGTCCCTGCCCAGCCGAGAATTAGACTGCTCCCCGGCTCAAAGATCTGGAGCTTCAAGGATTCGACGGGCTTGCCCTGCGGCCCAACGGCGCGGATGCTCGCTCGAGCGTGCCCAAGGTCGATCTCGACCGGCATGTAATCCTTTTGCGGGTCAATATGGACGCGCTTGATGCTCTTGCGGCCACCTTCCAAATCATCCAACGTCAGAAGCACGTCGCCCTCTTCAAAGAACCGCGGGAAGACGACCTCCCGCGACTCTGCGAGATTGAACCTTGCCTGCATCGAGACAAGCCCTACTTTAGAATAGGTCCGCAGAGCCGTAAGCACGAAGGCCCCCGCCTGCTCATCGCCGATGTAGCTAACACGCAGCCCCGTGTGCGAGACAAGATCATAGTCAAGCTCCCACCACTCTCCCGCTTTCAGCTCCTTACGGATGATGGCACTTACCTGCGTTTCCACATTCTGCAGAACGAAGTCGTGACTCCCCGGGGCAACGCCAGCGATGTCAAGTACTCCTGAATTCGGCATCCGCGTGGGGGGGAATGCGTCGGTCCCCAACGAAAAGAAGGAGTACTTCGAGCTTCCAGTCGGAAGCTGAGCCCGCACATGCAGAGTCTGGGCGTGCTCGATCAGGACATCACCAAGCTCCACATCCAGCTCTGGATCGGGATCCACGACCAACGTGCGCCGCACATAGTCGGGGGCGCTCACAAGCAGCTTGCCCCCACCTGTGGGCAAGCCTCCAACCTCGAAGAAGCCATTGGCATCGGACTCGACGGCAGGAGCAATCTCCCTTGTGGCGAGCTCCGCCACAGGCAGAACCGGAGCGACGCGAATGCCGGGAATCGGCTCTCCAAAGGAGTCCACCAACCGACCATGGGCGCGGAGCCCCGTCACGAGCTCGAGGGTGGGCTCGGTGTCGTCATCGTGGGAGAGATAGACCACATCTGAGACCCCCACACTTGGGGCGAAAGCCAGAATGGCGAGGTCTCGGGTAGGGGCGCGATCGGTCTCAAAGACGCCGTCTTCAGAATGCGCCACCTGGATCTTGCGCGTCAAGAGCGGGCTCCAAGGGGCCCAAACATTAACGGTGAAATCGGTCACGGGCTTGCCGTCCGCCACGCAGCGCCCGCGCAAAGCACGAGCGCGTTCCAGGGTCACCCAATGCTCGATCACCTCGGCCTCGGGAACGCGAAACGAGACCAGCTCGGCATCGGCAAAACCTGGCGCGCTCAAGACGCCACCCACCATCCCCTCGGGGATCACCGGCACCGCAATCATTCCGTTAGGCTCCGCTGGAAACTCGCGGGTTTCAACACGCCCGCCATCGAACCAAAAGGCCCGCGCAGTTGCCGTCGGAATCGACTTGTCAGCCGCATCGTAAGCCGCGAACCATACGATCGTCCCAGCCTTGGCCGAGAGGCTCAAAGCCACGCGCCCACCGGGTCCGGGCAGGTCAAAGGGCGCGGCGTTCGGCAAGAGATTGCCGCCCATGATGCTCGCCAAGCCCTGCCCGGAAGTGACGAGCGGGACCCGCTCAGGTCCAAAGGTCCCGTCCTTGCGAAGCCGACATTGATGAAGGGTCTCGCGGCGCCCCCCCAGCTCGGTCATGATCTCGACGTTGAAGCCACCCCAGGAATCATCCACGGGACCCAGGACCTCGGCCACGCCTTCGACCGTGAAGGTGGGCAAAAGTTCGAGCGCGACCGGCCGCTTGGGGAGTCCGCGCCAGGGCATGGACTCAAGCTCGCCCAAATGGGCGGTGAGCCGCATTGACTCCGCGAGCGCGCCGAGCTGGAGAGCCCCTGATGCGTCTGCCTCGGCCGTCCGCAGGAAGGCCCACTCGGCATTAGGCAGCTCGGGATCACGCAAGTAGAGATTCGAGGGGGTCACCGCGAAGCGCTGGTGGACCTCGGCGCCCTCTGCGGGCTGGCCAAGGTTCGTGACCCGGCAATCGATCTTGGCGGCGGACTTCATTTGCAAGTCCAAAGGCTCGTCAGTTGGCCCAACACTCTCCCCGGGAGCGAGTGCCAGACCCTGAGCCTGATGGCCTGGGTGGGTCGCCCACAAGACCAGCGGCCGCCCCGCGCCTCCCTCTGGCAGTTGCCTGAACCAAAAAGCTCCATCGGGACCCGTCACCTGTTGCAGGGTCACCGCTTGCAGGTCTTCATCGGGAACCGGCATCCACTGGTCCTCAATCTCCACGAAGTCCTCAAGCCAGGCGGTCAGGGTGACTTGGGCGCCCTCCACGGGAGCGCCGGACTCGTCCATCACCAGTCCTTTGAGATGCACGTCCGCAGATTCGATCGCGGTGCGGAGAGAGGCGCCCGACTCCTCTTTCGCCTGGCCTACGCCCTCGGTGACAGCTTCCACTGCTGGCGCTTGCTGCTCAGACTCTACTTGGGGAACGGACGCGGTTTGGACCTCGGGCTCAAGCGGAACGGAGTCCGTGGTCCCCAAGGCCCAAAAGAAGCCTAGGGCCAAGACGACGAACAGTCCTCCGACCAGAGTCGCTCGCCCTATCACTTGACGGCGCACGTGGCAGGCGGCTCAGGGCCCGGGGGGTGGGGGATTGGAGCCCAGAACTGAGACGTCTGCTCGATGGCGAGTGTGAGGCGGGGGATCTGTCCCACCTGGGCCAGTATGACGCCCGGCACCGGGGCCAGCCCACACCGCTCCCAGCATCAGAGTGCTGACCAACAAGGCCGCCGCGCCCCACCGGAAAGCGTGCCGCAATCTCAACGAAGATCTAAACGAAGAGTTCTTGAACATACTCAACCTCCCCACAGCCTCGCAGGGCCGATGTACCGATCACATTGCTCGCCTCGGAGTTCGGCTGCCACTCTCCGCCCAAGCGCATTGCGCGCGTGCGCCGCACGAAGTCGGCGATCAAGTCTCGAGTCGGTGGACTCGATCTCAGAACTCCGGCGGCGTCTTGGCATTCCGCCGCGCTTCCGATCTGAATGGCGTAGAACAACCACAGCGTTGACGACATCCCCCATGGCTCCGGCGAGCAAGCGTTGATCCGGTACCACTTGGCCGCATCCACATCATCACCACGAAGCACGGCAGCCTCACCGAGGTTCGTTGCGGCATTCCAGCGAATGGCATCAAATGGCGTGGTCTCGAAAACTTGAGTCAGGATGCGATGTGCTCGCTTGTCATCGCCCGCCGCAATGAATGAAAGCCCCTCGTAGACGTCAAAGCTGGGAAGTCGTCGCAGGCTTTTCCCAATCCGAGCCACTTCTCCGAGGGAATGATCGTGTCCCCCCATGAGCAACCGGATCGTGTGAAGAGGCGCCTCTTCGATAGCCCCCTCGGGAATGCTCCCGAGGACCGTGCTGGCCTTTGACTGCCACTGGTGGTGCGTCAGAGGCAGCTTGCCCGAACTGGCTCCCTTGTAGATATCCCGTTTCAGCACGTCGTTCGAAAAGTAGAGCTGACGGCATGCTGACTGGAAAAGATCGGCAAGCTCTTCGCGATAGATCGCCCGCAGGTGGCGCTCCATGGTCGCGGCATCCGGCTCACGCGGGACGAAGTCCAACTGAAGAAGCCCTCGCCGCGTCGCCTCCGAAGGCAAGCGCAGATCTCCCGCGGGCTTCTTGGCCTGCAGGTCCTCCAGCAGGTTCTTAAGCTCCTCAAGCGGCGATGGTGTCTGGTTCTCAGTCATGGTCGTTTCCCTCCACATGCATGTCTTCCATGTCGAAGAGGGCGAGGAGGGCACGCTCGGCTCCCCGTGCGAGTCTACCTGACGGATCGTCAAGAAGGCCCTCAAAGCCAACAGGGAGTTCCGGCTGCGGGACCTCGCGTTTGCGTCCTTTGGGAGCATACACAAGCGACAGGAAGGCTTGGCGGTCCTGCAAAGCTAGTCGATGGAAGCGCCCCTGGGCGTGGACGGCTTCTTCTGCGGTCAGGCCTAGCAGCGAAGCCAGGTGGGAGGCAAAACCATCCATCTCGAATGATGCTGGCGCCTCGGCCAGGATGTCCTGGAGCATGCCTTCCCCCACCTCGACCACCACCTTTTTGATCTGGGCATCGGGCAAGGGCTGCGATAGGGAGCGCCTCCTTGACCGCGCAAAGCATCGATCGAACAGCTTCGCGCGGTCCAAGAGCCATCCTTGGCGCCAAAGCACGTCGCCCACAAGCAGCGAGAGACGCTCGGCGGGCGTTGAATCCGAACGCACGTCGAGCCGGTGCTCAAGAGACGAGTCTGGGAGAGATTTGGTCATGGGTGCAAGTTGCCTGGGCAACGATCGGAGGTTAGGCCCCTCCGATTAGCGAGTCAAGGCTAAGCCCAGCCCCCCCGACCACGATTCCCGCTGGGCCTCGCATCAGGCAATCGCGGCGTGCTGCAAGGTGCCCGCCGTGGGGGCTTGGCGCTACGTCCACAACCCTCGCGCCAGCGTGAAGTGAAACTTCCTTCGAGAGCATCGGGCACGGGCGCTAAGCTGTCCCCCATGACCTCCGAACCCACCCGGCAGCCCGCAATCGCCCACCTGAACCCAGAGGCGCTCAAAAGTGTTCTCGCCGCACTGCTTGCTACGGCCCAACGACTCGCCCCGAAGCACCCCGAAGACCTGCTCCACGACGCTCTCTTGCGGTTGATCGAAGCTGACTCCCAAGGCAAGCTCCCCGCGTTCTCATCGGACTCTGGTTTCCTCGCCTACGCCCGGACGACCCTTCGCAATCTCTCCGTCACACAAGCACGCAGTATCAGTGCCCACATACCCAACCTCGAATCCCCGGATCAAACCGAGGCCCCATGCGGCAAGCTCTCCCCGGTAGAACACGGCACTGTGCTTGAATCCAACTTACCACCGCGCGCCCGCCTCTCGATTGTCCTCCGCAACCGGCTTGGCTGCTCGCACGATGTGGTCGCGCGTGTCCTTGGCTTCCCAACAAGGGAGGCAAGCCAAAACTTCTACTCGCGCAGTGTCAGTCGCCTGCGGATAGACTCGGAACCCAAGGGCGCGCTTGAGGCACTTCCCAAGCCGACTCCCACAAGGGCGCGCCCGTGCCCCACAGCGCAAACCAACCCCACGCCACCATGTTGAAGCTCCGCCTGCTTGTCATTCCGCTCCTCGCCCTCGCCGCCTGCGAGACGACGCCCATCACCGGCACCAAGTCCTTCAACGTCTTCAGCGTGGCGGATGATTGCGAGCTCGGCACCGAGGCCTACACGCAGTTCACGGCCGACGCCAAGCTGATCACAACCAACTGGGGCGACGATGGACAGTGGAAGAAGACCGTCGAGAGCGCGATGCACAACCTGTCGTCGGTCGCCGAAGAGCAGGGCTTCGCGTACGAGGTCAAGCTGATCGACGACGACGCCACCGTCAACGCGTGGTGCCTGCCGTGTGGCAAGATGGCGGTCTACACGGGCATCCTGCCGGTCGCACAGAACGAGGCCGGCCTGGCGGTCGTGATGGGCCACGAGATCGGGCACGCGATCGCGCGCCACGGCACGCAGCGCATGTCGAAGGACTCGATCGCGCAGGCCGCGCTCAGCATGCTGGGCGACCAGAACTACGAGCAACTCGGGGCCATGGCCTACGAGATGATGATCAGCCTCCCCTACAGCCGTCAGAACGAGCTCGAGGCCGACCACATCGGCCTGATCCTGATGGCGCGCGCGGGCTACGATCCGCGCACGGCGATCGACTTTTGGCAGCGCATGGAGGCGCTCGGTGGCTCGTCAGGTCCCGAGTTCATGTCGACTCACCCGTCGAATGGCAAGCGCATCGACGAGCTCAATGGGTTGATGCCGGAAGCGCTCGCAATTTACGAAGGACTCCAGCCCAAGTAGCCAAGACAGCCCGCATTCCAAAAAGGCGGCATTTCATAAGTACCTTTCCGCACTTGGCTTAGGACGAAAGAGGGGGCCCGGCACTCGATCCTAGGCGGCGGGAACCTTAACGTACGCGTAGGAAACGTGCGCCCCCACCCGATCTGCCATCCTGGCGGGCGCCTCTTTAATGAATGTCGCCCTCGTAACTCCCGAGTTTTACTCACTGATCCGACGCTCCAACCTCGCGTCGGTTTCCGAGTCCCTCGCCCACGCTCTCATCCGCGCCGGAAACCAGGTCAAGCTGTTCATCCCGCGCGCCAAGGGCATGGATATGGACCTCATGCTGGGCGCGGTCGAAGTCGCGCGCGTGACGGTTCAAGACCCCGAAGAGGGGCCGGTCGAGTTCACGATCCTCGAGACCCGCGTCAAAGATCTGCCGATCCTGATTTTCGATCAGCCGCGCTGGTTCAACGATCGCTACCCGTACGGCGATGACTCCGGCCCTTACCTCGACAACTGGCGCCGCTACGCACTGTTCAGCCGCGCGGTCCTCGAGTCCCTCGCCGTCCTGCGCTTCACGCCGCGTGTGATCCACTGCATGGATTGGACATGCGGCCTCCTGCCGGTCATCCACGAGCTCGAGTACGTCGATCGCGAGGGCCCCCACCCCGCCAAGAAGGCCGGCACCTGGTTCAGCATCAACAACCTGGCCATGCAGGGCATCTTCGAGCGCGACATCCTCCCGCGCGTCGGAATCCCCCATACGTACTTTCAAGAGGCCGACGGCGTCGCCCTCGACGGCAAGGTCAACTTCCTGAAGGCTGGCGCCGAGTTCTCGACGGTGATCGGCACGCACTCGCTCGCTCACGCCGAGCGCATCCGCCAAAAGGATCGCGGGCACGGCCTCGAGAAGCTCTTTGAGCGCCGCAAAAAAGAGCTCGTGGGCATCCACAACGGCATCGACTACATGGCCTGGGATCCGACTCGGGATCCGGCCCTCGCGGCCAACTTCTCGTCGACCGACGCCGACCCGTCCAAGGCCAAGCTGAAGTGCAAGGCCGCCTTGCAGAAGAGCCTCGGGCTCGACAACGGCCCGCGCCAGCCCATCGGCTGCCTCGTCGGCCGCTGGGACGCTGACAACGGCTTCGACCTTTTGGCCAACAGCTTCCCCGACATCCTCGAGCGCGGCATTCAGCTCATCGTTCTGGGCCAAGGTCCACCCGCGCTCACGCAGAAGCTCAAGACGCTCGAGACCACCTTCGCAGGTCGCATCCGAGTCATCGAGGGCTTCACGCCCCACATCGCGCACCAGATGATGGGCGGTGCGGACTTCCTGGTCTTGCCAAGCCACTATCAGCCCTCGAACCCGATGTTTGCCATCGCGATGCGCTATGGCGTCGTGCCGATGATCTACAGCGAGAGCGGGCTTGAGGACAAGGTCCTCGACATCGACGAGACCAAGGAGGGCACGGGATTCCACTTCGCGCCCTACACCTCGGACGGCCTGCTCGATGGCCTCGATCGCATCCTGGCGCTCTACAAGACGCCCGCCGAGTGGAAGCGTCTGATGAAGCGCTGCTTGTCGTTGGACTACTCGTGGGAGCACACGGCCGAGGAATACACCAAGGCCTACCGGCGTGTCACGCGCCGCGCCCGCAAGAAGCGCAACGAACTTTAGGTTTCTCGGCTCGCGCGGGCGAAACCAAAAAGTCCAACCAGACCAGGCCGTAGACAGCGGCATGACAGCCCCCCCTCGAGCAGCGATCGCCGTCCGCGGCCTCGCCAAAACTTACGGCCGTGGCAAGAAGGCCACAACTGCCCTCGCCGGCATCGACCTCGAAGTCGAACGCGGCAAGATCTTCGGCCTCCTTGGCCCCAACGGCGCCGGCAAGACAACGTTGGTCAAGATCCTGCTGGGGCTTGTCCACAAGACCGCCGGCCAGGCCCAGCTGCTTGGCGAGCCCGCCGGCGACGCCGACGTGCGCCGCCGCGTGGGGTACTTGCCCGAGGCGCACCGACTGCCAGGCTACCTAACCGGCCGGCAGATGCTGCGGCTCTCGGGCATGCAGCTTGGCCGGCCCCAAGCCTGGATCGACAAGGCCGCCGGTCCACTGCTCGAGCGCTTATCGATGAGCGCCGCCGCGGACCGCAAGATCCGCGAGTACTCAAAGGGCATGATGCAGCGCATCGGCCTCGTCCAGGCTCTCTTGTACGAACCCGAAGTCATCTTCCTCGACGAGCCGACCGACGGCGTCGACCCGGTGGGACGCAAGGCCATCCGGACGCTTGTCACTGAGATCGCGGCCAAAGGCACCACGGTGTTCATCAACTCGCACCTCTTAATGGAAGTCGAGATGATCTGCGACGACATCGTGATCCTCAAGGAAGGCGCGATTCTGAAGCAAGGCACGCTGGACGATCTGACCCCCGCGACGGATGGTGTCGAGCTCGTCGTGCGCGCATCAGCTGCCGAAGTCCAGAGCGCGCTCAAGGGCCTCGTCCGCGAGATCGAAATCGCGCCAGGTCACGACCCCGCACTCCTCCACGCGCGAGGGCGCGCCACCGACGACGAGCTCAACGCCGCCATCGACTCCGTCCGCGCACAAGGTATGACCATCATCGAAGCCCGCCGCGATAAGAAAACACTCGAGCAGGTCTTCATCGAGCTCGTCGGGGAGGACCAGGCATGAGCGCGCGCACCCTAGCCATCCGTGGCCTATTCCAAGACTCGGCGCTGCAGGTCCTCGACAACAAGGTCTTCCGCGTCCTTCTCGGTTTGGCGCTGTTGCCCATCTTGGTGACCTTTGTCATCGGCATCCACGAGCACTCGTTCTCGATCCTGTTCGGCTTGTGGGAGATCGACTATCCAAACTGGATCTCGATGCTGGGCGACGATCCGCGCGGCGCTCTTCTCGAGCTGTTCATCGACGCGGTCATCAACTCGTTCGCGGGGGGTATCGGCGTCACGATCTGTGTCGCGGCGACGGCGTTTTTCGTGCCGCGCATGCTTGAGAAAGGCTCCGCCGATCTCGTCTTCACAAAACCGATCTCACGCTCGGTCCTGTACCTCTCGCGCTACTTCACCGGCATCTTCTTCATCGCGCTGCTGGCCACATTCTTGACAGTCGGCATGTACCTCGGCGTCCTGTTGGCTTCGGGCCTCAGCTACCCCGCGATCCTGTGGTCGACACTGACCCTGATCTACATCTTCGCGCTTGTCCACGGCGTCACGATGCTGATCGGCGTGTTCACCAAGAGCACGCCCGCCGCCATGATCCTGGGCATGATGTTCTTCTTCGGCAACGGCTGTGTGCACACCGGCTGGCAGGTGGTCGACGCCTTCACGACGGAAGAGAATCCGATGTCCGCGGTCATCGCTGAGGGCATGGAAGAGGGCTCGCCGTGGGACACGGTCAAGGACATCGCAGTCGCCGCGCTCGACGGCGCGCACTATGTGCTGCCCAAGACCAGCGACGCGCCACTTGTGGTCTTGCACACCCAAGATGCGCTGTTTGGCACCAAGCGCGCGGCGACACGGATGGACATGCAGACGAGCTTCACCACCCGTGAGGAAGAGCGTCGTGCCGAACGCCGAGCGGAGCGAGGCGAGACGGACGAAGCCGAGGCGCCCGCCGAGGACTTCGAGAGCCAGAACGACCCCGAGACCTGGTTCGAACAGCACTTCGCGTGGGATGCTCCCGAGCTCCGCTACAACGTCTGGTTCTCGATTCTGTCGTCCGCCCTGTTCACGATCTTCATCCTGGGTCTTGGCTGCTGGCGCATCCGGCGCATGGACTTCTGAAAAGCGACACGGGCGTAGGCTAGAATCGTGCGCATGTTCGCCCGACTTCTAACCTGCGCCTTGCTTGCCTTCGCTTGCCTCGGCTGCGCAGACAAACCAGAAGCCAAACCCGCGCGGGATCTTGTGATCTTGGTCCTCGATGCGCTGCCCGCGCACGAGCTCTCGAGCTACGGTTACTCGCGCGCGACGACCCCGCATCTCGACGCGCTTGCCGAAGAGGGCCTCCGCTTCGAGTCCGCGTTTGCGTCCGCGTCGTACACGCTCGCCTCGACCGCGTCCTTGTTCACGGGCATGACGCCACGCGGGCACGGCTGCACCGACGAGACCGGCCAAGTGCTTGGGCCTGATCGCGAGACGCTCGCCGAGCGCCTGCAAGCGCGCGGCTTCCGCACCGCCGCCTTCAGCTTGAATCCGCAAGTCTCACGCGAGACCGGTTTCGACCAAGGCTTTGACACGTTCGAGTACTGGCCGCGCGACGACTTCACGTACAACCGCATCCCCGCGGGCTTCCTCGAGCGGGTCACCGAAGCGTGGCAAGCCGGCGCGGGCGAACGGCGCTTTTTGTATGTGCACTTGTTGCCGCCGCACGTGCCGTACTCGCCTCCCCCGCCGTTCGACACGCGCTTTGGCGCGGACAAGGTCGACCCGAAGGAGGGCCTGCAGACCAGCCTGCGCGCGCTGAACCAAGACACCGTCTGGCTGACGCCGGACGACGCGCGCGTGATGAACGCGCGCCGCTTGTACGACGCCGGACTCGTCTATGCGGACGAGGTCAGCGCGCAGTTGCTTGCGGCTTTGGGCGAACACGGCGGCCTCGACCAAGCAGCCCTCGTGGTGATGAGCGACCACGGTGAGGCCTTCGGCGAGCACGGCCGCATCCTGCACGGCAGCATGGCGTCGCTCGAGATGACGCACGTACCGCTGATCTTGTCGGGACCGGGAATCAAGGCCGGCGTCCGCAAGGACACCGTGCGCACGCGCGACCTCGCGGCGACTCTGTCGGAGTGGCTCGACGTCGCCTGGGAGCCGCGCGTCGCCACCGGACGTTCGTTCCTCGCCGCACCCGGCCTCGCACCCGAAGACTGGCACGGCGCCCTCGCGCGCTCAAGCGGCCCCTCGCCCATCTGGGGTCTGCGCACCGAAGGCTGGACCTACATCCGTCACACCGCAACAGGCCGCGAAGAGCTGTACGATCGCGCGAGCGACCCGCTCGAGCAGCAAAACCTCGCCACCACGAACGAGCCCGACCGTGAGCGTCTAGCCAAGGCCCTCGACCGCGTCCTCGGCCGCGAGCGCGCGATCGGCCGCCGCTTCCTCACGCCCGAGCAAACCGACGCTCACAAGGACGAGCTCAAGGACATCGGCTACCTGTAGGCGCTCCGCGCCGCCCAAGTCCCCATCCCGGAGGCCCTGGCCCCCGCTGATTTTCTCCTTGACGGTCTCCGCCCCCCCCGCGTACGGTGAGATTGCTGGCCCCCCCTCAATCCACGCGCCCCTCACCCGCTCCATGCCGACCCCACCCCCTGGACCCAAGGATCTCGCACGCCTTTTCCATGGGGCCCTCAGCTTCGAGCTCGATTCGACCTCGCGCAAAGACCCCGAAGCGAAACCGCCAGCCGGCGGAGCGAGTCTCCTACACGAAGACTCGGCCAGACTCCTGCTCGATAGGATCGCCGATGGCGACCCCCTCGATATTCTCGGCCGCACAAGCCGCCGCCTGAAATTCCAGGCCGTCCTGATGGACTGGCACCGGGTCACGCGCCGGGCCATGACCTACGTAGCCTACTTCGCAGCCCTTGAGGGCTACCGTGGCAACCCGCCCCTCGACGAGTTCATCGCGCGCGGGATCGACGAAGCCATCGAGTCCCTGATCGAAGAGGACTGGTCCTCCGAGCGCCGCGATGACCCCATCGACCCCGAAGACTCACCCTACGGCCAGGTCTCCCTTGCTGGCGACCTCAGTCCTGCCCAGGCGCGTCGCGTGACCCTCGAGTTCAACATCCAACCCGTGCGCCTCCGCCGGCCCTTGTTCGCGGCCCTGGTCGACAACCGACCCTTTGCCGAGGTCGCAGAAGAGTTCGGCCTCGCCACAAGCGAACTCGAAGGGCTCGTACGCACGATCCTCGCCCACATGCTGCGCGTCGATTCCACAACCGCTGCGCTCGAAGACGTCCTTGAAGAACTCAACGACCTCGAGGAGGACCCGTCATGAGCCTCACGATCGGCGACGACCTGCGCGGCGTCCTCGAAGACCTCGCTGCGTCCCCCAGGCAGACCCTCTTCGGGGGCACGCTGCACCAGCGCCTCCAACTCGCGATGAACGCCGAGCCCACGGCCATCGGCGCGAACCCGACCGGTCTCTCCAAGGTCGAACGTCACCTCGTAGCGATGCACCGGCGCGAGCTCGCCAAGGTCCTCAACCAAGCCTTCTACGCCGAGTTTTTTAAGCCAACGGGCCCTGCAGGGCTCTTCCGCGCTGCGAAGGAGCCATGCTCAAAGAGTGCGTGGAACTCCAAGGCTCGGGCTACAAGAGATCTCGCTCCCCACGAGGCCTTCACGGATGGCTCGGGCAAGTGGCTTCATCGGCTCTTGGACGGGCAGTCCCTGGATTCGCCGGTGGCATTCCAGAGCCTCCTGGCCGCTTCACTGCGACTCTCGGATTCGCCCCGAACTCGCCTCTTCTCCGGTGTCGCCCACCAAGCATCGGAGAGTGACGCGCAGGCACTTGCCGTGCTTTCCTCACTCTCCCGGCGAGCGCCAGATCCTGAACAGCTCACGGCTCTGCGTTGCGTCCAGGCGATCTCGGCAAAGCATGGACCAGTTCTCCAAACCCTACGGCTCAGCTTTCGTGCGCTCAAGTTGCTAGAGCACTCAGGTCGAGAGAAGGAGTTTGCCATCGAGGTCGCTACGCTTGCGTACCGCCACAGCGTTTATCATTGGCCCTTCGATCTTCCCGACTGGGTCCATGACCACGCCGTGAACCATCGCGTGGCCTTCGAGCGGGAGTTCGAACACATCCGCAAGAGCACCGGTTCAAGCGCGAGTAACCCGTGGCTCCCTTTCAAAGGAGCGCGCTCATGAAAATCACCCTGACAGCCATCTTCCTTGCCTTCCTTGCGAGCGCCATAGCCGTCCATGGTCAGGGCACACCGCCCACCGTCGCTAAGGCCACGCACCAGGGATTCCTCGCCTCTCGGCGGGGGCCCGATGTTCCGATTGTTGTCCCGCCTGCCGCCCACTTGCCCTCCCCCAAATGGAGCCAACGCGCGGCTCAAGGCCATGGCGGCGCGAGCAACGGCCTGCTCAGCGACTAGACGCGCTCATCAAAGCCACGCCCCCCCTCGAGGCAGCTCCGTTTGGCGGGCTGCTTCCTGCACCTCCGTCCCCCTCGCCGCGCTCCATGAAGAAGAGCTCCCTCTTGGTCCTCGGGACCGTCCTGCTCGCCGTGGGCCTCGTCATCTGGTTGCAAGGGGGCTCCGAGCTAGTCGATCCATCGACGGATTCGGGCACAGCCTTGGGCGCCCAAGCGACCATGCCGGCAGCGCCCCCGATCGCCAAGACCGTGCCCAAGGACTCGATTCTGGTGGAGCTTCCTCCTGTTGAGCCGACCGATGCCGCCGACTCGCGCGAGGCCGTCCCCGCGAGCTCCCAGACCTTCGATGGTTTCGTCCGCGATTCAAAAGGGCAGTCGATCGAAGGTGCCGAGATCAGCTGGACCCCGCGCAGCCTCGGGCGCGACTTTTCCATGTGGAGCGCGGGCTCATGGCAAGAGCTTCAAACCGCAAGCTCACTTGCCCGCTCCGACCAGAAGGGGGCCTTCCATCTCGACGTCCAAGTCCAAGGCGATGGCGTCCTGTGGGTGACTCGGGCGGGTTTCCATGCAGCCTTCGAATGGACCTCGTGGAAGGGGCCCGTCACACGCAACTTCACCCTCGAGCCAAGCGAGGCCCTTGAGGTCTCCTTGCTCCGCAACGACGGCGGGGACCTTTCAGGCTCCACGATCATCTACCGCGGAGCCTCAAGGCGCGACGTTGCCCTCGCAGACCTTGATGACTTCTCCCGTGCACGACAGCTGCTTGTTCGTGCAGTTTATGTCACCAAAGGCCAAGGCGGGCCCTACCTCCTGCCGGAGATCGGTAACCGCATACCCCTGTGGGCTGAGCAGGCCGAACTGGTGTCCAAGGCCCAGTTCGCAAGCCCCCCCGGCCCGGTCGAGCTCGTGCTCCAGCCGAGCTTCGAGCTCGACGTCCAGGTCACCGGCGTCGAGGCGGATCGCTCGAACCCCGTCGCCCTCTCGGTGTTCAGCCTCGGCGAGGACACGATGGGCCGCCTGATCCAACTCGATGGAACGGGCCACGCGCGAGAGCGTCTGCCTCTCGTCCAGACGGACTTCTACCGAGCGAACCTCGGCGGCGGCGGGCTGGCCGCGGACACGGCCGACTTCCCTCAGCCCCGGCCGAATGAGCTCGTCACCCTGGCGTTCGAGGGACACGCCGGAGCCGACGTGCCCCTGCGCTTCGTCGATCCCGAGAGCACCCCCATCGCCGAAGTGCGCGGTGGCGTCAACTGGGATGCGCCCGACGGCTCCCCGCGCACGACCTCGCCGGTGCTCCACTCGAGCGAGTCCGGCGAGGCGCTGCTCGGCTCCGTTCCGGCCGGTCTCTTCTGGATCGAGTACCACCACCCGGACTTCGAGGACTCCTTCGCAGGCCCCTTCGTCGCGGCGGACTTACCGCGCACGCCGAAAGGCGAGCTCGAGACGCTCGAACTCGTCCTCGCACCCCTTGGCAGGGTCCACGGAACCGTGCTCGGAGCGGGCGAGAAACTCACCGACTACAAGCTCTTCACGTGGCCCGTGGGAACCCCGGCCTGGCGGCAGAGCACGCCGGACTTCCAGCTCGACGAGGATGGCGACTTTCGGTTCCAAGCGGCAGCCACCAGTCTCAACATCGCGGCCTGGGCCGAGGGTTTCGCCCAAGCGAGGCCCGTGGTGGCCCTGGTCTCGCCTGGGGCCGACGCCGAAGTCGAACTGTCCCTTCCAGTCGGTATCCTCGGCCACGGTGAGGTTCTTGACGCGGCGACGCGAAGGCCGATTGAGGGCGCGCAAGTCTGGCGTGAGCTCTCGGCCGGCGGCGTCCCTTACTACCAGCTCGAGACGCCGCTGATCGCGGACTCGAGCGGCCACTTCGAAGGCCAAGGCTTCCCGCTAAGCGGGCTCACGTCGGTCGTAGCCGAGGCCCCTGGCTACGTCGCTGCTCGCGCGACCGCGGCCCTCAACGACCCCGCGAATCGCCAAGCAGGAATCGACTTCGGCAAGGTCATGCTTGCCGAGGAGAGCACCCTCGACCTTGTGATCCGCGGCCTTCCGACCGGGCCGCGCTACGCCCTCGACATCGCAGGCACCGACGCCACAAGGCAAGAGCTAGGTCTCGCGGCAGGAGTCGCGAGAGCCCATGTAACCGGCGTCAGCATGGGCGACAAGTCCGTCCTGATCTGGAGCGACAAGAACACGATGGCTCTGCGTCAAAGGATCCCTCTGGAAGGCCAAGGTCCCTGGACGGTCGCGCTTGATCTTGGCAGTGGATCCGACCTACTCGTGAACCTCGGCGGACTCGAGGCTCCCACGACAGGCACCGCGGTCTTGATGGCCAGCTTCGAATCCACCGGCTTCGCGCCCCAAGAGCGCCAGCTCGAAGTCTCGCCCGAGGCCTTTCGCCAGGACGAGCTGACCTTCGGCGGCCTTCCGCCAGGCACCGTGACGCTGCGCCTCGATGACAGCTCGGGGACGGCGCTCGCGGTCGGCGTGGGAGTCGTCGTCGAGGGCAGCACGAACTTCATTCAACTCGACCCCTCAGCCCCGGCCCTGACCGTGCGCGTGGTCACGCCAGATGGCTCGCCGCTCGCCGGAACCTACGTCTACGCATCGCCGCTCGAGGCTCCAAGCATCGACCGCTTCTACGCGGTCTCAGACGAAGAGGGTCTCGCCCACATCGGGCGGGTCCCCTTCGGCACGGCCCACTTGCGCGCGACCCGCGGCGACGGCGCTTTTCTGTCCGGCCTGACACGGCCTGTCCCCACGGACGGGGAGCCGCTCGAGATCGTTTTCGACGCGAACCACATGCTCTCCTTGCGCGCCCTCGATGGCGAGGTGCCCCTCGCGGGCCTGTTCGTGAACGTGCTCTTTAAAGAGGAGGGCATCTCGGCCATCAAGCTGCCGCTCGATGGCAGCGGCGCGCTCCTGCACGGCCCCGTCAGCGACGTCGAGTTCGAGTGCCACCCAATCGCCCCCTGGATTTGGCCCGAGGTCATCACGATCGCCGCAGTCGAGACGGGAGCCGCGCCCAGAACGATCCAGCTGCGCCGCCGCGGGGATGCCGAGATCGAGCTCGCGAATGAGGAAGGCGCACCCCTTGCGGACGTCGAGGTCGAGTTCGTTGACCTCACCTCGAACACCGAGGTCCGCAGCTGGCTCGAGCAAGGCCGCATCGCAGCCAGCTCTTCGAGCCTGTCGACGGACGCCCATGGGAAGCTACGGGTCACGGGCCTGCCCCACGGCAAATACGCATGGAGCCTCCCCGCGCTCGGCCTCGGAGGAACGCTGGTGGTCCCCGCCTTGGGCGAGGCGCACACCAAGGTCCTCGCGAAGTAGCCCCGCAAAACCAACCCCATGCTCTTAAGGTCGTTCGGGCCTCGGCCCGCCCCACAGGCAATGCGCATCCGAGCCCCGAGCAATCAGTGATTCATGTCTTGGCTCGCTACCGAGAAATACACAGGAAACCGTGACACCATGAACGGTCAGCCAAGTCTTTGATGCACGGCGCCACTCCGGCGCCGTCCGGAACCCCCGGCTTGCACACACAAGATGGTCTCGTCATCATGATCAGGTATCCCCTCGCGTCCCTCGCTCTTCTTGCCGCAACCATGACCCCCGCGTTTAGCCAATCGGGAACAAGCACTTCCGCATCCGGCCCATGTGCGGACACGGAGTTCAAACCAGGCTACAAGGACTTCAAGGGCCCGGATGTCGAGTGCTCCTGCTCCGATGGCTCCGTCTCGGCCGGTTTCGGAGCGAGTGTCCCAGGTGCCGCAGGGTTGGGTGGCAGCTACACAGGCGGAACGGGAGCGACCTACTGCGCTTCTTACACCGTGTACCCCCCGATATGGGAACGCATCGACGGAGAGGGCAACTCGATCGTGGTGCCCGATGACGAAAAGGCCAAAGTCTTCGAGTTCACAGCCGGCTGCGACCTTGACGGGTGCCACCAGTTCCTCGGGTTCCTATGGACCTATGGTCACGCCAGCTGTAGCTACACGAGCACGATGACTGCCGAGATCACCACCTACATCGAGACGGGTCAGTCCTGCACACCATCTAATCTCCCGACCTCGACGTCGGCCCCTCGCTAGGAGCGCAATCCTATGCTCATCCAAACGCTCCTGTTCTTGGCTCCGGCTCTGGTACTCGCGCCACTTCAGGAAAGCCCTGAAGCCCTGTCCCCGCAGTCCGCGGCCCAAGCGAGAACCGCCGAGCCTCGCGAGTTGCATCCCGAGCTTCTGTCCGAGCCGCTCGAGCTTGCTCTCGTCGACATCTTGCAGGTCGAGGCCCAGCTCGACGACTTGTCACAGCCCATCGAGAACGACGGCCAGGTCACCGAGTCCAAGGCCGACTACCAGGAGCGGCTCTTCGGTGAGCACGGCGCGCTCAAGCAGTACCTCAATGAGAACCTCGCACGCTTTGACCTCTTTGGCCAGGAGATCCCGGGCCCGCTCTTCGTGGCCAATCTCGTGCGCTATGACGCGGGCTATGCGGCCGCCACGGCCCTGGTGCAGGACGAGAACTTTCACCCGAGCGAGCTCTTGGCTCTCTACTCAGGCGACTTCTTCAGGGCCGATCCAATCTGGAACACCGAGGAGGCCCAGCGCTACCGCCAGTCCGAGGGCGTAATCGGCGATCTCGCGCCGCTCACGAATGGCTCGGCTCTAAGCTATCTCACCTTCGGAATCCTCTTGCAAGACGAGTATTGGCAGGCGAAAGAGCACGACAAGCCAGGCTTCATCGGCCAGCTGCTCGCCAAGGGCTTCGAAGGACGCCTCGTCGCCCGGGCGGTCCGGAAGGCGGTCGAGCCTCCTCTGAGAAAGCCTCGACCGGAGACCGGCAAACAGGCCCGTGGAATCGCGGGCCCGCTGGTGGACTTCAAGAGCCGCATCGGGTTCAAGCTGACCCACGAGGATCAGCTGATGGGCGATCTCGAGACCCTGCAGGCCATCAAGGACCTTGAGGGCGACGACCCATCTCTGGACACCGGGCCAGGCGACGTCCGACCCGACGAACTTGGGAACCTGAAGTTCCAGCGAAGCCGGCTGGGTTACCTCAAGTCGTGGCTGCCGATGATGCTTCAGTTGGTGCGCGACGAGCTCTATCCCGGCGGTGCCCCCGAACTGATGCGCCATGGCGGCACGCTCGAGGAGCGCCTGGCCTACTGGCGCGACTTCCTGAACCGCTACGGGTTTGTGGCCGGCAGGGAGCGCATCCTCGAAGAGATCTCGGCGATCCTCGCCGGCCAGGATGCCCATCCCCTTTCGGCAGAAATCGAGGCCCTCTTAGCCAAGGAAGCCGCGGGCACTCTCTCGGAAAGCGAAGAGGCCAAACTCGAAGAACTCCAAACCGAGCGCCGCATCGAACGCGACACGGTGATCCGCTCCATCGTCTCGATGCTCGCTGCTGTGGGGTATCAGGATCACTATGACCTGCTCGTCGAGACGCTCGCAGAGGACTTGCCAGCCATCACAGAAGGTGTCTCCGAGATGAGCGCCTTCAACTACTTCGTCGGCGCATGGCATCGCGTCGCCGACGGACCTCCCTCCAAGGTCGAGACGACCATCGGAGACTACCTTGATGGCAAGCTCGAGCTGGCCGACTACGCGAGCGATGGCCTGATCGTGTACTTTGCGCTCTACCACCCCGATGACTGCGTCCCGGCGCTGACCCGAGTGCTCGAAGAGGGGCCCACCCTCGCCCGTTGTTCCGCGCTCGTCGCGGGGGAGTGGGTGCCGGCTCCGCTGCTCAAGTCCACGGCCGCAGATCTTTTGGACATCTACTCCGCTCCTGGCACCAGCAGTGAGATCCGCAAGAATATCGCCTTCGGCCTAGGCCAGGGGATCCGCGACCAAGAGGACCTAGGCGCCTCTCGGGAGATCCTGCTTGCGACCATCAATATGGGGCTATGGAGTCCGACTGCTCCCGACTCTGCCAGTTGGTACTCTTCAGCTGTGAGCAAGTACGCCCCGGACGATTACAAGGCTCAGTATCGCGAGTGGTTCCACACGATGCTCGACGGCGACGAGATCAAGGCCTTGGAAGAAGCCGGGAAGCTCCCCAAGGGGATCTTCTAGCCGGATCGGAAAGCCAGGCCGGTCCCCATCGAGCGCATAATGGCGGCATGGCGACTGCGAACAAGACAGCGAAACTCCCGGCGCAACTGGTCTCGAAGTTGCGCGAAGCCCTGGGCGCCGGCGCGGTGCTTGAGGACGCCTCGCGGCTGTCCAGCTACGAGTCCGACGCGCTGGCTATGTTCCAAAAGAAGGCCGAGCTGGTCGTCCTACCGGCGAACACAGAAGAAGCCGCTGCCGCCATGCGCCTGTGCGCCGAGTTCAACGTCCCTGTGGTTCCGCGCGGTGCGGGCACGGGGCTGACCGGCGGCGCGCGTCCTGTTGAGGGCGGCGTGGTGGTCGGCACGGCGCGCATGCGTCAGCTGTTCGAGGTCAACGAGACCGATCGCTATGCGCGCGTGGGCGCGGGCCTCGTCAACGTGAACCTGACCAAGGCCTGCGCGCATCACGAGCTGTTCTACGCGCCGGATCCGTCCAGCCAACGCGCGTGCACAATCGGCGGGAACGTCGCGAACAACTCGGGCGGCCCGCACGGGTTCAAGTACGGCTCGACCACGCGGCACATCATCGGCGCTGTGATCGTGACCCACGCGGGTGAGGTGCTCGACCTCAGCCTGCCGAGTTTGGATCCAAACGGCCTCGACCTGATCGGCCTGTTCGTCGGCTCCGAAGGCACGTTCGGGCTCGCGACCGAGGTCACGGTCAAGCTGACCGAGAGCCCCGCCGCTGTCGAGACGCTGCTTGCGGTGTTCAACGGCGAAGACGGGCTCGACCGCGCGTGCGATGCGGTCACGGACATGATCGGCAGCGGGCTTGAGCCGTCGGCGATCGAGATCCTGGACAAGCTGACCATCGAGGCCGTCGAGGACAGCGTGTTTGCCGCGGGCTACTCGCGCGAGGCGACAGCAGTGCTGCTCGTCGAAGTCGATGGGTCAGCGGTCGAGGTCAGTGGCATCTCCGATGATGTCGTAGCGACATTCAAACGGCATGGCGCCGACGAGACACGCCGCGCCGCTTCTGAGGACGAGCGCTTGAAGCTCTGGGCCGGCCGCAAGGGCGCGTTTGGCGCCATGGGCCGCGTCGCTCCCGATCTGTACGTCGCTGATGCGGTCGTGCCGCGCACGAAGTTGCGGCAGATGGTCGCGAAGACGGTCGAGATTTGCGCGCGCCACAAACTGAAGCTCGCGACCGTGTTCCACGCCGGCGACGGCAACCTGCATCCGAACGTGTGCTACGACCGGCGCGATACGGACGAGACGCGGCGCGTGGTGGCGGCGGGTGAAGAGATCCTGGCGGCGTGCGTCGAGGCCGGCGGCTCGCTGACTGGCGAGCATGGCATCGGCGTCGAGAAGCTGGGCGAAATCGGGCTTCTGTTCGACGACCAGGACCTGCGCGCCATGGGCCGCGTACGGCGCGTGTGGGATCCGGACCTGCGCATGAATCCGGGCAAGGCGATTCCGCTGAACGTCTGCACCGAGTTCGGCGACCTGCACCTTGGCGAAGCCGACAAAGCCCAAGGCGAACAAGAGGACCGCGCATGAAGACCTCGATCGACTTAGCCTGCCAGCTGACAGAGCGCTTCGGTGCCTGCCAATCGTGGGGCATGTCCGCGCTGCCAGCGGTGCGTCCGACGACGCGCGAGGCCCTGCGCGAGGTGCTCGCCTTTGCGCGCGCGGAGTCCTTGCGCGTCCTGCCGCTTGGCCGCGGCACGAAGATTGGCCGGCGTGTGGCGCCAGCCAAGCTCGACTTCCTGATCGGCATGGGCGGCTTCAACCGCGTGATCGCGTTCGAGCCCGGCGACGGGACGCTGACGGCGGAAGGCGGAGCTTCACTTGACGAGCTCGCCGCGCTCTGCCGCTCGGCGCAGCGCACAATCGTGCCCGAGCTCCTGCCCGGCGCGAGCCTCGGTGGCGCGATCGCGACTGCCGAGACGGGCAGCGATCGCTTGTGGCGGGGGCCGATGCGCGAACACGTGCTGGGGCTCGAAGTCATGCTGTCGTCGGGCGCGACAAGCCGCAGCGGCGGGCGCCTAGTGAAGAACGTCGCGGGCTACGACCTGCACCGGCTGCACACCGGCGCCTGGGGCGGGCTCGGGCTGATCATGGAGGCGACCCTGCGGCTGTTCCCGCTGCCCGCAGTCGAGCGCCGGCTCAGCATGGTCACGGCGGACCTCGATGCCGTCCATGCTGCGGCCTTTGCGCTACGCGAGGCGCGCATCCCGGCCAAGCGCATTTGGAGCCACAAACCCACGCGCCTCTTCATCGATCTCGCCGGCCGCGAGGACGTCGTCCAAAGCGCCCACGCTCAGGCGAGCGACCTCTTGGGCGAGCTCGAAGTCATTGCGAACACGCCGGGCCTCGAGCAGCGCCCCGCAGTCGTCCTGCACGCGCTGCCAAGCAAGTCGCACGAGCTCGGCACCGCGGCAACGGCGCTCCACGCAGCTCTCTCCGAAGGCGCGACGCTCAGCTTTGATCCGCTGCTTGCGCGCGCGGCGATCGCGCTCGACGCTGCGAACGACCGTCCCGCTTCCGAGCTCGCGCAGCTTGTCCAGCAAGCCTCGATCCCAAGTGGGGTCCACGTGTCGCTCCCCACAAACAAAGAGCCCGCACTTCCGGCCGAAGCGGCCACGCTCGCATCTGGCCTCGAACGCGCGCTAGATTCAACCGGAACGTTCGCGCGCTAGGCGTTCGCGTTCCAATTCCATCCGCGACCGCGCAACATCCATACAGCTGTGCGGACTAGGATCGAAAGCTCGAGCCAAAAGCTTAGGCCCGCGCGATAGCGATCGTCGCCGGCCAGCTTCTTGGCATACGCATCGGGGCACTGCCCGGCGTAGCCCTGGGTGATCTGCGCGAGCCCGGTGATTCCCGGGCGCAGCACGAGACGACGCTCGAAGCCCGGCACCGCGCGGCACGCCCAGTTGTGAATCGCGACCATCTCCGGGCGCGGTCCAATGAAGTCCATGTCACCGCGCAGGATGTTCAAGATCTGCGGCACCTCGTCGAGGTGTGTCGAGCGCAAGAAGCGCCCGAAGCGTGTCACGCGGTTCAGGTCACCCTCACTCCACGCCACGAAGTCATCGCCCGCGATTGGGCGCATGGTGCGGAACTTGTAGATCTGGAAGATCCGGCCGTATTGCCCCACGCGCTCCTGTGTGAAGAAGATCAAACGCCGGTCGCGGAACGCGGCCCAGTTGACAAGCGCGATCGGCAGCATCACCAAGAGTGCGATCGGCATGGCCACCAGAATCAACATCAACGTGACGGCCGGCTTGAGGAAGCGCGCGTACAGCCCCCTTGGCTCGAGCTCGTCCCAACACGGCAATGTCGTGCTCAAGTGCCCGTCGAGATCGGCTTCCAATTCGTCAACAGCGTTCGGGCGCACCGCGTCCGGAATGCCCGTGTAGCTCATCAAGTCGATGAGCTCGAGCTCCTCGGTATCGGGACCGGAAAAGGGATCGAAGGAAGCGAGTGCTTCGATCTTCGTGCTTGTCATCTGACGACCCATTGGATTTGCGTGCTTTCTCCTATGTAGACCTGAACTGGCCGGTTCAAGGGATTCTCTTCCAGCCCCATCGGCACAAAACCGCCGCTTGCATAAGAAGGAAACCGCGGGACGGCAGAAGTCCGGCTTAGCAACCCGTTGAATGGTCGCTCACGCGGATAAACTGCCCCCATGCAGTCCCAAGACTGGTCCCCCCTTGTCGAGTACAGCCGCAGCCTGGACTGCATCCACTGCGGTCTGTGCCTCGAGACGTGCCCGACGTACCGCCTCACCGGGCGGGAATCGGCGAGCCCGCGTGGGCGTGTGCACTTGATGCGCGCGCTGGGCGAGGGGCGCATCGAGCCCGACGCCGGCTTCGTCGACGAGATGGACGGATGCCTAGTCTGCCGCCGGTGCGAGAGCGTCTGCCCGGCAGGTGTCGAGTTCGGAGCCATGTTAGGCCACACCCGCGGAGGGCTCGAGAGCGTGCGCCCGACCTCGGCGAAGCGGCGCTTCTTGCGCTGGCTGGGTTTCCGCGCGCTGCTTCCCCATCGCCGCGCGCTTGGGGCCGTCGCAGGCGCCACACGGCTCGCGCAAAAGACCGGGCTCTTGCGGCTGACCATGCCGCTCATGCCAGCCGGCTTCCCGCCTGCGAACGAGGTCCCACAGATCCCCTCGATGCACGATCGCCGCCGGCTGCCCGCCGTCACGCCCGGCGCGCACCAGGAAGCCGAGCGCGCGATCGTGCTCGAGGGCTGCCTGATGCCGGTCCTGTTCGGCCACGTGAACCGCTCGACGGCCAGCGTCCTCGCCACACTTGACGTGACTGCGATCGCGCCGCCCAAGGCCGGCTGCTGCGGCTCACTGCACGCGCACAACGGCGACCTCGACGAGGCCCGCCGACTCGCGATGCACATGATCGAGGCCTATGAAGTCGAGCCCGTGCCGATCGTCGTGAACTCCGCCGGCTGCGGCGCGCACATGGCCGAGTACCCAGAGCTGTTCGAAGAAGCTGACCCATGGCACGCGCGCGCCGTCGCTTTCGCCGCGCGCGTGATCGACTTCACAAGCTTCGTCGCGCAGCGCCTCGACCGCACGCAGCTTGGCGACTTCACAGTCGCGGCCGACTTTGCGAGAACGCAGCGCATCACTTGGGACGACCCGTGCCACCTGTGCCACGGCCAAGGCGTGCGCGCGGAGCCGCGGCAGATCCTCGATGCGCTTGTGGCTGCCGCCGCGAATCTCGAGCGCGTCGAGCTCGACGACAGCGAGGGTTGCTGTGGCTCCGCGGGCGTGTACTCACTGCTTCAGCCGATGAGCTCGCAAGCGATCCTCGAGTCCAAACTCGACGCCCTCGAAGCGACCGGCGCGGACCTGCTAGTCACCGCGAACCCCGGCTGTCAGATGCAGTGGCAGACCGGCGTACGCCGGCGTGGCCTGGCCGTGCGCGTCGCGCACATCGCCGAGCTCGTCGCTGCGGCTACTTGATTTCGAGGCCGCCCAAGAGCTCAACCAGGCGCTCTTCCGTGCCGTCGACATCGGCGGGGAACTCCGCGAACACCACGCAGTTCACGCTCTCGTTCGACAGATTCACGCGCATCGAGTCCACCCAGTGGCCGGTATCGCGGAACATGCGCTCGCGAATGTAAGGGGTGCTCCACGGCCCGAATTCAACGCGCCCGCGGGTGATCTCGCCCTTGAAGACCTCCGTCGCATCCGCGGTCCACTCGGCCAGCTTCTCTGGTTTCACGCCTTCGGACTGCGGCGGAAACAAGAGGCCCGGTGCAATCGGGTTCTTGAGGAAGTTCACGATCACGCGATCGGGAGCGTCATCGGGAGCATCGCTCCCCTCTTCGCGATCCAACCGCACGAGGCGATCGCCCGTTCCCAAGACATGCGCTTGGGTGACCGCGAGGTCAAACGGGAACTCCGTCGCACCAAAGCGCTCGGCTAAGGTCGTGGTCCCATCGATCGGTCGACCAAGCCCCGCGAAGATCCCAAACGCGACCAAAACGATCGTCATCAGGCCGACGCCGATCAGGATCACAGACTCTTTCGTGCTTGCGGGTTTTCCAGACATGGCGGCTTAGTAGTCCTTGAGCTCCAGAGGCTTTTCTTGGGGCATAGCGGGTGGTTTCGGAGCCGAGTCCACTTGACTCCACAGATCAAACGGAACAAACAGCGCTTCAAGATCGGCTTGCGTGAGGGGCGCTTCGGTCGGGGCGCGCACAACCAATAACGTACCGCCGCTGTCGCTATCACCAGAAAAGCGCAGATGCAAAATCGGAGTGTCCTTGCGGAACACGGGCGGGTCCTCGGGCAACAGGCCAAAGGTCTTCAGCAGCTTGCCTTGTAGGCCCGTCTTGCGCTCGCCCGCATCGGCCGGCATCGCCCCGGCGGCGGCTCCACCGCTGAACGACACGGTTTGCACCTCGCGGCCTTGCAGGACCATCGTCCCTTGCTCGACAACAAGCGAGCCGCTCTCCTTCAGGTTGTCGACGTCGAAGGCATCTTCAAAACCCTCGCGCACGCGGCCGGTGTACTCCATCAGAATGACCTCGGTCATGTCCTCTGGGCGATAGAACGCGATCTGCCGCTGGTCGAAGAACGACATCACGAACAACGGCTCGAAGCCCTCGGGCGGCGACTCGAAGTCCATGTACGCCGACAGCTGAGCCCAGATGTTCTGCGGATCGAGCGAGCGCTTGAAACCGATCAGCGCCATCACTAGCGCCAGCGCCATGAAACCACCGCAGCCAAGACAGCCGCCGAACGCCCAGCGCTTTTGGCTCTTCCGCGACAGCATCAGGGGCTCTCTCTTCGCGTCGGTCACTTACTCGCTCCAGTCGTAAAAGCCTTGACCGGACTTCTTGCCGAGCTCGCCCTTCGCGACCTTGTCGCGCAGAATCGCGGGCGGCTGGAAGTGCTCACCAAGCTCGCCGGCAAGGTACTCCGCAATCGAGAGGCGCACATCGAGGCCCACCAAGTCGGTCAGCTTCAGCGGGCCCATCGGGAACCCGTAACCCAGCGTCATCGCCTTGTCGATGTCCTCGGCGCTCGCGACGCCGGACTCGACCATGCGCATCGCCTCGAGGCCAATCACGAGGCCAAGTCGACTCGACGCGAAACCCGGCGAGTCCTTGACCAGGATCGGCTCCTTGCCAAGCCGCCTCGCGAGGTCCATCGAAGTCGCAATCGCCTCGTCCGAGCTGTCCTTCGTGCGCACAACCTCGACCAGCTTCATGATGTGGACGGGGTTGAAAAAGTGCATGCCCGTCACGCGCTCAGGGTTCTTGGCCGCGGCCGCGATCTCGCCGATTGGCAGGCTCGACGTGTTGGTGGCCAAGAGGACGTCCGGGCCCAGCATCTCGCCGAACTTGCCAAACAGCTCGATCTTCAGCGGCATGATCTCGGGCACGGCTTCGATCACGACGTTCACGCCATCAACAGCGGCTTCGAGGTCGGTGGTGCCTGACAGAGCGGCGCGCGCGGCGCGAGCGGCCTCATCCGTAACCTTGCCACGCGCGACACCCTTGTCGAGGTTCGCAGCGACCTTGGTCAGCGCGCTCTCGATGCCCGCGGCGTCGATGTCGTACAGGCGGGTCTTGATGCCGGCCATCGCGAGGACTTGGGCGATGCCGTGGCCCATGGTGCCGGCGCCGATGACGGCGGCGGTCTGAATCGAATCTGCGTTCACGTTTCGAGGGGGTAGGGGTTCACTCGCCGGGGATGAGCACGATCTTGCCAAGCACCTCGCCCGCTTCGAGCGCGGCGTGGGCTTCGCGGATCTGGCTCATGGGCAGCACGCGGTCGACCACCGGGCGCAGGGCGCCCTCGGCGGCAAGTTGGAAAATGTCGTGAAACGCCTCGCGCGGGCCCATGGTCGAGCCCAAGAGCGAGAGGTTCTTGATGAAGAGATGCGGCAGGTTGACCTCGACGGTCGGGCCTGTCGTGCCGCCACACGTGACGAGCCGGCCGTTGCGTGCCATCGCGCGCGTCGCCTCGCTCCACGTCGCAGGGCCGACGTGTTCGACCACAACGTCGACGCCGCGGCCTTTCGTAAGGCGCTTGACCTCTTTACCCCAACTCGGCGCGTAGTGGTCGAGCACCTCGTCGGCGCCGAGCTCGAGGCAGAGTGCGCGTTTGGCTTCGGTGCCGGCCGTCGCAATCACGCGCGCGCCGATCACCTTGGCTAGCTGGATCGCGGCCGAGCCCACGCCGCTGGTGCCGGCGAGCACGAGCACGTCCTCGTCTTTCTCGAGGTCCGCGCGCGTGACAAGCAGACCCCATGCCGTCAGGAATGCGAGCGGCATCGCGGCGGCTTGCACAGGGTCGACTCCGGATGGAAGCGGCGTCAAGAAGCGCGGCTCGATCGCCACGAACTCGGCGTCGAGGCCATCGGAGTGCTCGCCGCGAATGCCGTAGTCGTCCGACAGGTGGTCGAGACCGGCCCGATCCCACGAGCTGTGGCCAGAGCTAAAGCCCGGCTCGATCACGACCTTCTGCCCGACGGCAAGGCCGCAGTCGGTGGCCTCTTCCCCGATCGCCACGACCTCGCCGGTGCCGTCGCAGCCAAGCACGCGCGGGAACGGCACAGGCATACCGGGCATGCCGCGGCGCACCCACAGATCGAGGTGATTCACGGAGACCGCGAGGACCCGCACGAGGACTTGCGTTGGTTCGGGGACCGGGGTGTCGAGCTCGACGAGCTGAAGGACCTCGGGTCCGCCGTGTTCTTGAATCTGGGCGACCTGCATGGGCGCAAAGGATACGGCTCGCGGGCGGAACTTGGGCGCAAAGGAAGCGGCTTTGTCAGCGGGTGCGCGTGAGGACGCTTGTGAGGCCGCTGAGCGCGCCGGCTTCGTTCAGCTCGAGAACCTGGAACGCGAGACTGTCACCCGGGCTCAGCATCTGCCAGAAGTCCGCGGGGATTGCGGCGACGCCTTCGAGGGGCATACGGAAGGCCATCGACGAGCGCAGGACGAGGCCGTCCGGCGCCCACGCTCGGTCGGCGAAGGTCGGGTTGTTGACCGCGAGGACAAGCTCGTAGGTGTGACCGGGTTGCGTCTGCCAGGCGAGCGCGGGGCCGGTGGCGGCCTCGACACCCGGCGCCCAGGCAAGCGTGCCGGCGGCTTCGGGATCGGGCGCATGGCCTTGGTCGGTGGCCGCGACCCAGCCGCTCTTATTCCAACCATCGGGGCGCAGGCCGCCGACTAAGTCGGGGAACGCAAACAGCGAGAGGCCGAGGAAGACAAATGCGGCCGGCCACAAGAGGCGCAGGCGCTCGAGGCCGAATGCGACCGGGAACGCGACCACCGTCAGGAAGGGGTACAGGTGGCGGCCTTGGGGTTGGCTGAAGTTTAGGTTGAACCACAGCTCGGCGGTCAGGATCAGGAGCGCGGACAGGAAGAACAAGTTCAGCGCGGGGCGTGGGCTCTGGATCAGGCGGCGGATGCCAACGACGGCGCCGATCGCGAACAGCGCCATCACGGGATACGAGATGGCGCGGCCGAACCAGATCGAGGTCCAGCCGATGTCGCCGAACCAGGTCAGGAACAGGACCAGGTGGTAGTTCCAGGTGCCTTGCAGGTTCCAAGTCGCGGGCGCTTGGCCGGCGGGGTGATGCAGCGGGCTGATCGTTTGGTAGTGCCAGAGCCAGAGCGGGTGGCCGCTCTCGATCCAGCCCCACAGGTAGAACGGGGCGAGCGTCAGTGCGAGGGTGAGCGCGGCGGCGAGGGGCTCGCGCCAGCGGCGCGCGCGGAGGCTCGGCCACGCGGCGAGGGCTAGCGGCACGCACAAGACGAGGCCGTTCAGCTTGACTTCGCTCGCGAGCCCAACGGCGGCGCCGGCGAGCGCGGCGAAGACCAAGCGGCGGCGCGCGGCGGTCGCGTGCTGCCACTCGACAGCCGACCAGAAGAACAGCGCGCCCATCGCCGCGAGCATCGCGTCCATGTTGATGTTTGCCGAGATGAACTGCAGCTGCGGCGTCCATGCCAGGAACGCGGTGTAGGCCAGCGCGCGCGGCTTCGAGTCAAGCGCGCGCGCGAAGGCCATGTACGAAAACAAGAGCGCCAAGAGCGCCCATGGAATCGCGAGCAGACGCAGGCCAATCAGGTCGTTCACAGCATCGGTGCGCGGGGAGGCCTCGTCGGTGCCGTGCAGAAACTGCAGCCGGCTCATCGGAGCGGCGAGGATGTCGTCCACCGTCATTCCGGCGGCCGAGGCCTTGGCGAGATAGTCCGGGTCGCGCAGGAACTCGGGATTGCGCACGGGCGTCGGCGTCCACTCGTCCGCGCCTAGCGCGTGGTAGGCGGGCATGGTCACAAGGAACCACAGCGGCGGCAGGATGCCGCGCTCGAGCGCTTCGAGCTCGGGGGTTAGCTCGGCCGAAGGCTGCGCGAGGCGCCCCTCGATGTCGATGAAGCGCAGGTACTCTAAGTTGGACGGCTCGTCGGGTCCCTCGAACATCGGCACGCGCAACGCGTGCCCGCCCGCGAGCGCCGCGAAGACCAGCAGCACAAGCCAGAGGCGCAGCCGCTCAGACATGGCGCTGGGTGTCCTCGTGCGCCTTCGCCCGCAGCGCGTCCACGACCAAGTCGCGCGGAATCCCAATCTCGGCTACGGTCACGGCGCCCACGTGCGCAGGCCCGGCACCTTCGAAGAAGCCATCTTTCGGCGCCACGAAGGTGACCGTGCGAGTCGCCTCAATTGCGACGCCCAAAACCTCGCCCGTGTCCGCATGCAAACCGCTCGGCACATCGACGGCCACGACCTCGAGGCCAGCCTCTTCGCGCGCGGCGTTCACAGCTTGCACCACCTCGCTCCAGGGCGAGCGCAGTTCCCGCACGAGGCCGGTGCCAAACATCGCATCGACCACGACCTTGGCGCCTTGCAGTTCGCGCGCAAACGCGGCCGCGTCGTCCGCGCAGCGCAGCTCGATCAGCCGGCCCGCGTCTCTCCCCGCGCCCGGCCGCTCCAGGTCGCGCCACATCCGCACGTTCGCCTGCATGTCGTCCGACAACTCGCGCAGCTTCTCGACCTGCCCCACAAAGTGCACCCGCACCGCAAAGCCGCGGTTGTGAAGCGTGCGTGCGATCACGAGCCCATCGCCGCCGTTGTTGCCGGGGCCGACTAGGATCTGCACCGGCGCGCCGCCGCGCTCGGCCTGCCGCGCGACCACAGCCGCCACGGCGCGGCCCGCGTTTTCCATCAACAAGAGCGAAGGCACGCCGCGCTCTTCAATCGCCACGCGATCGAGCTCACGCACCGCACTCGCTGGCAAAGACTTCGGCATGGCCGTGACTGTACGCTACAGGTGCGCCCGAGTCACTTCAGCTCGATCGAGATGCACTCGCCGCCGGTCTCTTTCGCCAGCGTTTGCCAGTGCCGCGTCAGGTACTTGTCCGCGCCCACGAGCAGGCTGTCGAAGGCCACCCCGCGATAGCGATTCGCCTCCAACAAGGCCGGCACGAGCAGGTTCAAGTTCCACCGCGTGCCACCCGACGGCGCCCCGTCGGTCAAGATCACAAGCGAGTCGCAGCGCTCGTCGGCCAAGGCCACAAGGATCGCATCGTAGACGTTGCCCGCCCCGCGCTCACGGCACTCGGCAAAGAACGCCTTGCCCGCCTTGACGGCTTTGGGTTTCGCCTGCACCAGCTCCTCCATCCACGGGAACGGCGTGTTCGTGTACGGGATCACATTAAACAGCGTGTCCTCATGCAGATGATCCAGAGCGCGATCCAACTGCACGCCCGCCAAGTCCTTCGGCAGCTTCCCGTTCTTCTCGTTCCAGATCGAGCCCGACAGGTCGATAAGGAACGCCACACGATCACTCAAAATCGGCAGGCCCGCAAAGGCCACCGTGTCCTCGCCGCGATCCACCTCGCCGCGCGCCTCAGCCTGGCTCGCCGCCGACCACGTATCGTCGAGCCCCTTGAGCCAGCCCTGCCACGGTCGCGGATCGCGCCGATACTTCATGCCCGAGACGCTCTGCAACACGTCCACGATGCGCCACGCCACGCGCGGCCTTTCTTCGCTGCCCAGCCGCGCAATCAACAGCGCCATCACCGCGCGGTCGCCCTTCCGCGCCAGCTCGGCCGCGCCATCCACAGCCGCGCGGCGCACGCTCGGTTCGCTGTCGCTAAGCAACTTGGTCGCCAGCGGCACCGCCGGCTCCACAAGTCGCATCCATCGCGCCGCAGCACACCGCGCGCCCGCCGCCTTGTCGGTCGCCAACTTCGCCACCCACTCGGCGCTGGCCTCGTCGCCAAAAATCGCCACGTACGCATACAGAGCCGCGCCGCGCACATCCGGCGCGCTGTCGCGCCGCATCATCTTAATCAGGTCGCTCCCCAGCTCCTTCTCGGGCTCGCCCAGCAAGCGCTGCTCGAGCGCCAACCGCTCCACGCTCCAAAGCAAGAGCCGCCGCACCTCATCATCGCGCTCCTTCAGCGCCTTCTTCATACGCTTGGCCTCGACCCCCGCCGCGCGCCGCCCCAAAAGCTCGGCCACGCGCAGTTGAACGGTCCGCGACTTCGAGCCCAGCCCCGCACGCCCAAACAGCGTCACGAACAACTTCTCGTCCGCCATGTCCGCAAGGTCAAGCTGCGCCTCATCCGCCGCCGGCGCGTTCTCATTGTCCAGCGCCTCGATCACGCCTTCCCACGCGTCCTTCGTGCCGATCTTCACCAGCTTGTTCACCGCCGCTCGACGCCGATTCTTGTCGCCGCTGCGCAGGATCGCGATCAAGTCGCCCACCGACTCGTCCTCGCCCTCGTTCACCAAGACCGTGCTCACACGGCTGGCTTCCGGCTGTCCAGACAACGAGTTTGCGCCCCCAGAAACGAATCCAGAGCCCACCAACAAGAGCGCCAGCGCTCCCAAATTCCATCTCTTCATCATCGGTCTCTCCCTTAGTGCGCGGGCTCGACATCAAACCGATTGCCCGCATCCACGTGATCTCCAGCGCCCGCCGCGAGCGCCTCTTCCATGAGATCGCGCAGAATCAGCCCGGTGTCAGTCTTTTTGCCATCCAATGCCGATTTCGGCAGATATCCGTCACCGCCGCCCGCCAAAAACGAGTTCGTCGCGACGCGATACATCGCTTTTGGATCCACAGGCAGGCCGCCCACCTCAACGCGATCCAGAGCGCCATCCGGCCACTCGCCGCGATACACAAGCCGCATCCCACTGAACTCGATCCCTGAGTGCTTGCGGTCCTCGACAGCGCTCTGCGCCAGCCCGAACAGCTGCGCGCCCGTCAGGTCAATCGCCACCAGCGTGTTCCCAAACGGCAGCATCTCGAACAGCTCGCGGCGCGTCAGGTCGCCGGCGTCCAGGTTGCGCCGAATCCCGCCGCGGTTCTGAATGCCGATGTCACAGCCCAGCTTCGCGCGCATCACATCGGTGATCCAGTTCCCAGCGGAGCCGCTGACCAGCTCGCGGCTGCGCGTCAGGTCCGCAGCCAACGTGCCCACCTGCGTGTCCATCTCTTTCGCGCCCTCGGCGATCAGCTCGGCACACGCCGCGGCCAAGACCGCATCGGTGCGCGTCTCGTCCGCGCGTAACTCGATCAAGCACGCCGACGAGCGCCGCACCGCAAACGTCACCGGATCCAACCACAGATCCACGCGCCCCAAGACCGTCGCCTTGCAGCCGGTCTGCACGATCAACGTGGTGCCCTCGCGCACGCCTTCGCGCAGCGTTGTGTGCGAGTGGCCGCCCACGATCAGCGGCAGCTCCGGATGCGCGCGCGCCAGCTCGCGATCCCGGTTCACACCCAAGTGCGTGACCGGCAAGATCAGATCGATTCGATCACCACTGGCCCGCAGCTCGGCGATTGCGCGCGTCAGCTCTTCGCCCGGATCCGTGAAGTCCAGTTTGCGCGCATCGGCGTGCGTGATCGTCGGCGTGTCGGGTGTCAAGAGCCCGACCAGCGCCACGGTCAGCGTACGCTCGCCCGCGCCGAACTTCACGATGCGGTACGGCTTCGCCCAGGCCACGCGCTTGCCCGTCGCCGGCACGCGCACGTTCGCCAAGATCGCCGGCGCGCCGCTCTCGACAATCAGCTCGGCCAAGTGCTTGGTGCCGTGATCGAACTCGTGGTTCCCCACCACCATGCCGTCGTAGTCCACCGACGCCAGAAGGCTCGCGAACACCTTGCCGCCATCGACCAGCCCCTCGGGCGTGCCTTGGTACCAATCGCCGCCGTCCACGGCCAACACCAGCGCGCCCGCTTCGCGTTCCGCTTCGGCAACCGCATGCAGCTCGCCGGCAAGCCGCGGCAGCCCGCCGAGCTGCGGCGGGTTCTCCTTGTCGAGCCACGTCGCCGAGCGCGGCGCCGCTTGACCGTGCACGTCGTTGGTGTGCAAGACGACCAAGTGCAGAGGCGCGCTTTCGGCCTGCGCTTCCTCGACGATGGGAAACGTGTCGCAGGCAGCAAGCGACAGCGCAAGTAGAAGAGCGAGAGACAGGCGGTGGAAGGTCATGGGACGCAAAAAGTCGGCAGGATCGCGGAAGGGAAGCTCCACACGATACACGCCCCACCTGCCGAGATCGAACACACGGGTGCTCGATCTCGGCTCTCTGGCGAAACCGCGCGCCCCGCGCTACTGCCCCGACACGCGCAGGTCCTTCGGCCAGGCCAGCTCACGCGTCCAGCGAATCTCGGATTCGCTGCCCTTCGGCACGTCAAGCACCCACGTCAAGATGCCCTTCTCTTCGCGGTCGCGAGCGAAGCGCCCGTCCTTCGACACCGCCGGCGTGGCCGAGCCCACGTCGATCCGCAACCGGTCGTCTTGGCTCTTCGGCAAGACCTCTTGCACGATCACGCGCACGCTACCGCCTGGACGCGCGCCCACGCCACCGAAGTTCGCCAGCACGATCGACCAACCTTCGACATCGGTCGAGCGCGAGCGCAAGAACCCGGCTCCGCCAGCCTCGTTGTCCACCAAGCTGCGCTCGATCGACATGCCGCGGTCCGGCCCGAGCGGAAGCTCAAGCTCGCCGCCCGCGGGCACAAGCCCCATGCTCGCGCGCCCGACAAACTCGCCGGCCACAAACACCGAAGCGGGTCCGGGCAGCATGTCCCATGCACTCGTGTTTTCAGCCGTTCCGCGCATCCAGACCAGCTCGCTCAAAGAAGGCACCGCCACGTGCTCTAGCTCCATCTCCAGCATCGAGCGCCCCACCGACAACACCGAAACCTCGCGGCGCGACTCGACCGTCTCGCGGCGCGGCAGCCGGAAGCGCACCGACAGGCCCGCATCCTCGACACCCGCGAAGGCCGGCTTCCACGCGAGCCCGAGGTCCTTGCTCTTCTCCTCTTCGGAAAGCGAATCTTCGGTGTAACCAAGCGCCTCAAAATTCGCGCGCAAATCGACACTTCCTTCGATCGAGTTCGGATCCCGCAGCCCCACCCAAGCGACTTGTGCCGTCGGCCCCTTCGCGCCCAGCTCGGGCCGCGCGGTCGACAGCAACACCGGCACATCGACCCAGTCCTCGCCCGTGGTCTGCCACACCGACGCGCGGTACACCAGCTCGACCTCGGTCAACAACTTCGAGGCGCGCAGGTCGTACGCTGGCGTCCAGCCCGCATCGGGCACGAAGTACTCCACCACCATCGCCGAGACAGGCGGCGCGCCCGCAGGTGCCGCCAAGTCCACGACCACGTCGTAACTCGGCGCGCCCCGTTTCTGCTGGCTTGCACCAAGCGCCGCTTCTGCCGCCTTCAGCGCGAGCGCTGCCTTGTCCTTCGCCTCGTACGCCGAAAACTTCGCACGGCGCATCTCGGCATCGTGATCGCGCAAGAAGTCCGCGCGCGCCTGCCACGTGGCCGGCGCAGCATCGCCGGATCCCAGCTCAAACCGCATCAACGCCTTCGAGCAGCTCGCCAGCTCGCCAGCGTACCCCACGCCCGCATCGGCAACGATCAGATCATCCGCACGCGCTTGGAAGCGAGCTCGAGCCGCATCAACCGCGCGGCGCAGCTCGGCCACGCGCTCGGAGTCCGCACGCTCGCGGTAGCGCAGAAGTGGATCCACGCCCACGACTTCGGCTCCCGAGGCCCGCACCCGCAGGCTGGCGGGATCCAAGTCGCCCGGCAGATCGCCGATCACAAACGTGCCCTCGCTCGAGGGCAAGCTGACCGTGCGCGTCACGATCGCGCCGTGCCCATAAACAGTCACGTCCGTGATCTCAGATGGAACCTGCACGCCGTCGGTCGCGGCCGACGCGCACAGGGAAAACACACACAACGAAGCGGCCGTAGCCCACATTGAAAAACGACTCATCGGGAGATCTCCATGTCTTCGGGGAAGCTCAGCTCGAAACCCCACTCAATCGTGGCTTCACCGTCTCGCGGAACACGCAGGTCCCACGTCAAAATGCCCTCGTCGGCACGCGCCTTCTTCCAGCGCTCGGCCTTCGAGAGCGGCGGTACCGCGTGATCCAGGTCCACCTCCAAGCGCTCGTCCGAGCTGCGCGGCAGGACGCCCTGCACAAACACCGGAACCGTGCCGTTCGGCAGCATGCCCACGGCATTCCGCGCCTTGAACACCAAGCGCCAGCTGTGCGTCTCGGTTGCCCGCGACCCAAAGAACCCCGAGCTACCCGCCGTCTTCTCCAGCTCGATGCGCTCGAACGTCAGCCCCGGGTCCAGCCCCAAGTCCAACTCGAAGTCCTCGCCCAACCGCACGCTGTCCATGTTCGTGCGCCCGACAAAGTCGCCGCCAAAGTACACCGCCGCCGGCCCCGGTAGCATCACCCACGGCGACGTGTTCGTGGTGCGCCCGCGTAGCCACACGTTCTCGTCTTGCGCCGGCACGCAGTAGTGCTCGGCCTCAACCGCAAGCCGGCTGCGCCCCACAAGGACGGTCGATTTGTCCGAGCGCGACGGCACGCTCTCGCGCCGCGCCACGCGATAGCGCAAGGAGCCCGCGCCCTCGAGCACCGACGCGAAGTAGTCGTCCGATTGCGCTGCCTGCTCCATCGGCGCCATGCTCGCGGCATCAGCCGGCGCCTCATCCGCGAAACCCCGGTACGCCTTGCGCGAGCGGCGCCCCGCCTCGGGATCCCACAAGCTCAACCACAACGCACCCAGCGCCGGCGCCTCGGCACCGACCTCCGGATTCGCGGTCGACAAGAGAAGCTCGACATCGTTCCAATCCTCGCCCGTCGTCTGGATCACGCCCGCTCGGTACACCAACTCGACCAAGTCCAGTTTGCGATCCGCGCGCAAGTCATAACTCGGCGCCCACGACGCGCCGCGCACCAGATAGCTCAGCTCGAGCTCCCCCGCGCGGCCCGCCGGCCCCTCCAACGTCAGGAACACGTCGCGCACCTGATGCCCGCGACCATCCGCACCCGAGGCGATCTCCGACCGCAGCTCCTTCAGCTGTTCGGCCTTCGCATCGACGTCGTCCTTCACCGCGCGCTTCGCACCCAGCGCCTCGCGATAGCCCTTCAACAAAAACTCCGAGCCGCGCGCCCACGTCTCGGTCTCGCCGTCCTTGCCGGCCTCCTCTTTCTTCACGGGCCCCTTCTTCAAGAGCTCGGCAAAGTAGTCCGCGTTCTCGCCCGCTGACGCCAGGCTCATCTGCAACAGACCCAACTCGCTCACGAGCACGGTCTCCTTGGCCTTCAGCTCTGCCAAGCGCTCCGACGGCAGCTCCTTCACGAACCGCTGCCGCGTCTCAACCCCCATCACCTCGAACCCCTCAGCGCGCACGCGCACCGTCTCGGGATCGAGGCTCATAGGCAACCCCGGAAACACAAACTCGCCCACCTGCGCACCGGGCAAGTCCACAGGCGCGAGCCGCGTCACCAAGGCCGAGCTCGGGTAGACAGTGACCGAGTCGATCTCGCTGTGCAAAACGGCGGGATCGGCCGAAGAGTTTGGGTCGAGCGGCTCGGCAAAGAGCGCGGCCGGCAAGAGCGCGGCGGCGAGAGGCAAAAGGAAGAGAGTTCTCATCGTGGTTTCAAGTCGATGGGCCTAGGAAAATTGCTGGCGCGCACCCCCTCGCTGCTTGAGCGAAGCGCACAAGGATCAAACGTCGCAGCGTCGCAAAGGTTTAGCGGCAAGCCCGAAGAACTTCGGGCGCGGGCTCAGTAGCCCATCGCGAGGCCGTCCTTGCGGGACTCGGAAGCACCAAAGTAGACGCCGCTTTCCGGGTCGCGCAGGATCGCCTGATAGCCGCCGAAGGCGCCGGGGCTTGGTTTCAGGGTGTGGCCACGCGCCTCGAGTTCTGACCTCAAGGTCTTGCCATAGCCCGATTCCAGGCTCACAAAGCCGCCATCGGTCATCACCTCGCCGGTCGGCTGCGACGAGCCCGTGTGCAGGATGCGCGCGGCGTCGCCGGCCTCTTGCAAGTTCATGCCGAAGTCGACCAGGTTGATGATGATCTGCGCGTGCGCCTGTGGCTGCGTCGCGCCGCCCATCACGCCGAACGAGATCCACGGCTTGCCGTCCTTCGTCGCGAAGGCGGGGATGATCGTGTGGAACGGGCGCTTGGCGCCAGCGAAGCTGTTGGGGCGGCCCGGAGTCATGTCGAAGAGCTCGCCGCGGTCCTGGAAGCCGAAGCCGAGCCCGGGCGGGCACAGGCCCGAGCCGATGCCGCGGTAGTTGCTCTGGATCAGACTGACCATATTGCCCTCGTCATCGGCGACGGTCAGGTAGACCGTGTCGCCGTGCTGCAGCGCGGCGGGCAGGGGCAAGCCCACCTCGTCGGTCAAGCTCGCCTTCTTCGGGTCGATCAATTTCCGGCGCTTGTCCGCATAGTCCTTCGAGATCAGCTCGGCGACGGGCACGTCGGCGAAGTCCATGTCCGCGTACAGGCGCGCGCGATCGGGGAAGGCGAGCTTCTTCGCCTCGACAAACAGGTGTACGTAGTCGGCCGAGTCGTGGCCCATCTTCGCCACGTCATAGCCTTCCATCAGGTTCAGGATCTCGAGCGCGGCGATGCCTTGGCCGTTCGGCGGCAGCTCCCACACATCGACGCCGCGGTAGTTCGTCGACACGGGCTCGACCCACTCGGCGTGGTGCGCGGCAAAGTCGTCCAGCGTCAGCGCGCTGCCACCTGCGCGCAGGCTCTTCACCATCACTTCGGCCAGCTCGCCCTCGTAGAACCCAACGCGCCCCTCGCGACCGATGCGCTCCAGAGTCGCGCCCAAGTCCGGCCGCTTCCACATCTCTCCCGTGGCCGGCCCGCGCCCGTCTTTCGTGAACGTGTCGAGGAACCCGGCCTCGCCCTTCAGCCAACGCACCGACCCGCGCCAGTAGTACGCGATGATCTCGCTGACCGGGAAGCCCTCGCGCGCATACGTCACCGTCGGCGCCAGGATGTCCTTCATCGGCAGCTTGCCGAAGCGCTCGTGCAGAGCGAACCACCCATCCACGCAGCCGGGCACCGTCACCGGCAACGCCCCGCGCGCCGGAATCATCGACACCCCAAGTGCGTCGAGCTTCGCCTGCATTCCTTCAAGCGTCTCCGCCTGCGCCGAGCGCCCCGAACCGTTCAGCCCAAACAGCCGCCCTTCCTTCGCACTCCACACGATCGCAAACATGTCGCCACCGATCCCGCTGCCGGTCGGCTCCATCAACCCAAGCGCCGCGTCTGCCGCAATCGCCGCATCGATCGCGTTGCCACCTGCCCGCAAGACATCCAGCGCGATCCCGGTCACCAAAGGCTGGCTCGTCGCCGCCATCGCATGCGGCGCAATCACCTCGGACCGCGTCGCAAACGGCAACCCCGCCGGCCGGTCGCCCCCACCCGCGCCCGAAGCAGCACCAGAAGTCGAGTTCGAGTTCAAAGAGTTTGAAGCCAAGGGCAGCACCATCAAGAGACCGATCGAGAGAAGGGAGTTCCACATGCCCCGACCATACCGTGCCGGACACTTCTCCGCTCGTCACCGTTCACTTCGTACCGCACACAAACGTCCACTGCGCGAGAGCAGTCCGCAACGGCGGCCAGAACCACTTGGACACATTCCGGGCCGCCCGTCCCCGACCTCGTCACCTGCGCTTGGCCAGGGCGTAGCGCTCGACGATCAGCGAGCTTGGGTCGAGGGCGAGCAGCACCGTACCGTCCGGGGACAAGCCGAAGGTCTCGCAGGACTCGCCGACGTTGGCGACGCTGATCAACGCCCCCACGGCGGGAGGGCGCGAGACGTCGAGCAAGGCCGAGCCATACCGCGAGTACAGGACCCAGCTGCCAGCGCAGCTCGGCCGGCCAAAGACACCGATGCCCGGCAGCGGCAGCGCGCCGAGCAGCTCGCCCTTGGCACTTGCGCGTACAAGCTTGCAGCCGCCGCGCTCTTCCGTACGGTCGCTCTCGAAGATCAGGACCGTGCCATCGGGCTCAAAGCCAACAGCGCTGACGGCGGTGATCCAAGTGCCGTCGCCGTAGCTCTCGACGCGCGAGAGCTCACGGCCCTCCGCATCCCGCAGGCTGGCGCCGCCGGAGTATCCCCACATCCAGTAATTCGTGCTATCCGGGACCAGGGCCACTTCGCCGGCGATCTCGGGCTGCCCGAAGTCGCGGCGCCCGAGGCGCTCGCCCGTAGCGCTCCAACCCAGATAGCCCTGCTCTTCGCCGTTGATCCAGAGCTCGCCATCCGGGCGCACCGCGAAATTGCCAATCGAGTCCACATCCTCGGCATCCCCCGGCTCGACCGCACCAATGAAGAGCAGCTTGCCGCCTTGGTCCCACACAAAAGGCGCGCCGGTGCGCACGTCTTGAATACAGATGCGTCCGTCCGCGAGGAATGCGGCGGCGCCCGGTTCACTGAGCTGCTGAGCCCCCGCCGCCGAGCCGAGCGACCCGACCACAAGGCCATCCGCGTCGAGTCGGAGAAGAACGTACCCGTCGCTCGTCAACAGCCCACCGTCCGGCGCCACATGCACGTTGCGCGCGAGCTCGTCCGGGCTCCGGCCATCGGAATAGTGCGGCGTCAGCTGTGCGACGTCGCCGGTCTCAAGGTCCATCTTCCACAGAGGCGGGCTGCCCAAGAAGTCGTAGACCAAGACGCCACCGCCGGGCAAGGCCGTCACATCCGACGTGCTGCTAGGCTCCTGGCCCCAGACCCCTTCGAGGTCGATATTGCCGAGGTGCTCGCCATCCGGCGCGTACATCTGCAGCCAGTCCCGAACTGTGTCCAGCACCACGACGGTGCCACCCGCTGTCACCGTCACGTCCCCCGGCGAAAACAGCATGGTCTCGTCGCGGTAATCGTCGCCCAGAACCCAGTCTGGCTCAGCCTCGATGTCGAGAGCGAGGCACACGAGGGCGGCGCTCGAGGCCATCCCGAAGCGGAAGCTGCCCAGCACCACCAAGCGACCGTCCGGCAGGCGGGCTCCGGCCTTGACCGCGAGCGGCGTCCCGTCGACCTCAATGCGCGCGAGGCCCGTCAGCTCGAAGAGCTCACCCGTGCGGCCCTCAACCACGCCCGCGAACTGGCGGTCCAAAGGATCTGCGTAAGAGGTCCGCATCACCAGCCACTCGTCGTCACCGAGAGCTTGCCAGTCGACGTAGCCTGGATTCGGATCCTCAGGAAGAGCGTCGATCACGACCTCCTCGAGCTGGCTGCCGTCACGAGCAATGTGGACCCGCACGAAGTCCCCCTCTTCGATGGAGCGAATCGCAAAGAAGCCGCCCGCGTCGTCGGGCTGCCAAGCACGCGCGTCTTGCAGAGGCGGCTTGGGACCTGGGCTCTCAAGCTCGAGCGCGATCGGCTCGAGTGGCTCGAGCTGCACGTTGACCGGCTGGAGGACACGCTCCCGGCTGGCGTGCTCGGGAGCCTCGAAGGGCTGTCGTTCCAGCTCGCACACCTGCCACTCTCCCGGCTTGTCCGCGAGCTCCTCGGCCTGGAACTCGACGCGCTCACCCGCGCTCACGAAGCGCAGTACAAAGCGCCCAGCCGGGGCGACCTCGAGCAGCGGGCTGTTCGCGCGCAGCTCCCTCTCGAACGCATCGTCCGCCGCCTTGTCGCCATAGATCGTGTAGTCACGCGGCCGGTCGAACTGCCAAGCGATCGAACCATCCTGGCGGGTCAAAGTGAAGCTGGCACCGTCGGCCCGGATGCCCCCCACTTGATCATCAAAGTTGGTGACCCACCAGTGCAGTAGCAACAGGTCCGTGCCTGGCAGCGCCTTCGCCCCCCAAAGGGAGACCCGCTTGTAGCCCTCGGCTGCCGGGTTCTGTGGCTCGACGCTGCCCAGCCGCTCGCCGGTCGAGGCGCGATACGCCCAGAAGATTTGCTGCGCACGGCTGTGAACCTCACCCCGCACCCGCACGAAGAAGCGGTCGTGTTCGAAGTCCGGCACAAGCCCAAGGGCCACCGGATTGGACGGGCTGTGCATATAGCGGCTCATCGTGAAGGGGGTGCGCTCTTCATCCATGAGCTTCCCCTCTGTGTCGATTGCTGCGACGACAAAGACCCGCGCCCCCCCGCTCGGCTGATGGGCCCCATAGCCCACAGCCGAGCCCGTATCCGACAGCGCCACCTCCGCGAGCGTGAGCGGCAACCGGACCTGCCAGCGCAGCTCTTCCCCCGACCACAGGCTGTACTCGGCGGCCCCCTCGCCGCGCCGGTCGCCTGGCTTGACGTGCAGCCGCAGGGCGCCCGAGGGCGAGACGAAGTCGGCCGGATCGACGGGCGGCGTGGGGCCGAACTGAGGAGCGGCGGCGAGAGCGAAGAGCACGAGGGCTGTCAGCATGGAGAGGATGCCCTCGAAGGGGCGAGTTTGTGAGATCGGGAATTTGGGCGAGGGTCGGTACTCATGCTAGCGGTGCGAGTGGGCTCGATCTCCGCGAATACGGGTGCTCGCCTCGGCGCCCCAGAAGTCAAGTTGGAATGTGCCCGCCACAAGTCAGCCGGTGACGAGCGGAGAAGTGTCCGACGCCGCATAACTCGCCTCGAGCCGCTACGGGAGCCCACTGGTGCGCGGCTACTCGGGCTTCAGATCCCAGGTGCCGAGATCGGCCAATGCCGCCTTGTCGGTCCAGTCGAAGTGCATCGGTGTGATGGTGATGTAGCCCTCGAAGAAGGCCTTCGTGTCGCTGCCCTCCGGCGCATCACGATTGAACTCCACTGTGGCCGCCGCTCCGGGCTCGCCTTCGACCGTCTCGCGTTCGACCCAGCCGCGATTCACGATGAAGGAGCCGCCCATCGGCCGTGGCGCCACACCCAACATGTCCTTCGGCTCGCCGGAAGGAACGTTGATGCTGTAGACGATGCCAGGCCGGGAACCGCGCTCCTGCAGCTTGGCCACGAAGCGCGCGGTGAATTGGGCCGCGGCCGCGTAGCTTTGCGAGCGTCCCCCGCGGGACACGGCGATCGCTGGCACGCCCAGGTAGATGGCCTCCATCGCCGCTCCGACCGTTCCGGACATGTGAGCCAAATCGCCCACGTTCGGGCCCTCATTGATACCAGACACCACGAGGTCAAAGGGCTTATCCTTGCCGAGCTCCAGCAGCCCATAGCTAACCGCGTCGGCGGGAGTTCCACCGATCGCGACGGCCCGGCTCGCGCCCTCGATCTCGACGTCGCGCACGCTCAACACCGAGCTGAAGGCCAAGATCGACTGGCTGCTTCCCGAGCGGTTGCCATCGGGAGCGCAGACCACCACCTCGTAGTGTTCAGCGAGAGCTGCGACGAGATCGCCAAGAGCCTGAGTCGCATACCCATCGTCGTTCGTGACCAGGATCCGCCAAGGCGCGGGCTCAGCTGCCGACTGCCCATCTTGGACTTGGTGCGGGACGAAGCCCCGCAGACAGAAGACGACCAGCGCGAGGCTGAGATAAGAGAGCGGGCGCTTGATCGGTGTCGACATGATTCGAGACAGGGGCCGTCGTCGGGATGGATCGGTGATGGGACCCCGGCAGGCTAACACCCGACTTCGTACAACGAAGCGTGCGCCAAAAAGCACTCGCCATAATCTCACGGCTTCCGAAGCCATGGAGCTTCACGGAGGATGGAGAGTGCCGAGATGGTTTCGAGAGCCGACAACCTCAAGTCCCGCCCCAGCCCACTCCGTCGAGACGCTCCTCGCTCACAAAGTGAAGCACCCCCACAACGGAGCGTAAGCAGGCGGGGGTCGAAGAGCGCTTGGAGGGGCCTCAGCCCGAAGCCCGTTCCAACCCAAACCGCCAAGACTCTCTCACGCACTTCACCCGCAAGCACGCCTGCAACGGCATGCGGGCAGGCTGCTGTCACTGAGCGCTTGGAGGGACCTCAGCCCGAAGCCCCTTCCAACCCAAACCGCCAAGACTCTCCCACGCACTTCATCCGCAAGCACGCCCTCAACGGCATGCGAGCAGGCGGGGGTCGCTGAGCGCTTGGAGGGGCCGGCCCTAGGCCGCCCCGACGCGCTCAGTGACCCCCGCTTGCTCGCATGCCAAGCCGCCCCGACGCGCTCAGCGACCCCCGCCTGCTCGCATGCCTAACACCAGGAGTTGTTCAGCACTTCGCCCAGGCCGCCGGCGCCGGGGATGATGTAGCCATGGTCGTTGAGGCCGCGCTCGCGATCCCACTCGACACCCGGCGGCGTGGCTAGCACGTCTTCGGGCGACAGACCGCGGTCGAGGCGCGCGGTATAGACGACGAGGTCTTCGATCTCGAGCACGGCGCGCAGGTACTCGGGCGTCGCGATCATCGGCAGGGCCAGGATCTTCTTCGGGCGGCCGTGGTTCTTGAAGTAGTGGTCGAGGGCCTTGAGGGTCGTCGAGCCGGTCGCGCCCATCGGGTCGGGCAAGACCAGGACGCGGTCCTCGACGGAGCCGCCGATCTTGCTGCCGGACAGGTCGACGCCAACCACGTGGCCGTCGGCGTCCGAGATGCGCGCCATGTTCAGGTGGTCGAGGCGCAGGTTGGCGTCGGGCAAAAGCGACGAGGCCAGCTCGAAACACAGCTGCGACGGGACGATGCCCGCGCGGATCACGTCGACGAAGACGAGTTTTTGATCCGGGTCGATCGCAGCGCCGCGCCAGATGCCCTCCTTCGGGTGCAGCTCCGCCATGCGCGTCGGGACTTCGGCGTAGCGCGTGGCGAGCTCGCCGTCGGCGGCACGCAGAAAGATCTCGGAGTAGACCGTGCGCAGGACCCAGGCCAGCTCGGGCTGATGAATCTCGGTGCCACCGAGGCGCGCAAGCAAGGTCTGCAGGGTCGGCGAGGCGAGCAGGTGCACGCGCGGGCCATAGGCTTGGGCGTACTCGTTGTCGCGGGTGACGAGGGACACGGTGGTCTCGGCCTGGTCCGTATCACCTTCGGTCTGGGTCTCGGCATTCATGGGATCGTTTGGGGGACCGGGGGAATCAGAGCTCACTTTTTCGCCGCCGCGATGCCTTTCGCGAGCGACTCGACAAGCCGCGGGATCTTGTCCTCGGGCGTCGCGCACAGGCCGACGCGCACCGCGCCTTGCAGGGGCACGATGAAGACACCGTCGTCTTGCATGCTCTTGATCGTGACGGCGGGGTCGTCCGAGAAGACCGAGACGAAGAAGCCTCCTTCGTAGCGCGGGTACTTGAGGTTGTGCTTGGCGGCAAGCTTGTTGAACACCACGACGCGATCGTCAAGCAGTTTCACAAGCCGCGCGCGCTCGTCGTGCCAGCTCGTGCGCAGGGTGTCGTCTGTCAAGACGTCGGTCACGGCCAGCATGCCCAGGTGGTTGCAGTTGCTCCACGTGCCGCGGCAGGTGTAGCCCATCGCGTTGGCCATGCGCTCGCGCTCGGTGGCGTCTTCGTGCAGAGCGACAAGCGCGCCGACGCGCGCGCCGTACTGCGCGAAGCTCTTCGACGCCGTCCACGCGACGAGGCACGGCACCTTCGCCAACGTGCGCGCCACGTGGTCCCGCCAATCGGGGCCGCCGGCGGGCGCGAACTTCGCGTACGCGTAGTCGATGAGCAGCGTCACGGGCCCCTTGTCCGAAGCGGCCGCCATGATGTCGGTGACGCCGCGCCACTCGTCGTCGTTGAGCGAGAAGCCGGTCGGGTTGTGGCACGGGCTGTTGATGATCACCAACACGCGACCTTGAGCTTCGACCATCTCGTTCAGCTTGGCCTCGAACGACACGAGGTCGAAGTGGCCCTCCGCGTTGAACAGGTTGAACGTGTCGAGGCCGCGGCGACTGAGGTCGGTCAAGATCTCGTACGGCGCCCAGTAGTAAGAGCCGGTGAGTGCCTTCTGCCCGGGCTCGAGGAAGTTCGTGACCGCGTTGTAGATCGCGCCAGATCCGCCGGGCGTCGCGACGGCGACGGCCTTGGACTCGAGCTCGTGCCCGTGGAATAGATCGTGCTGGACCGCGGCGAGGAAAGCGGGCGGACCCGAGATCGGCGCATAGGCCGACGCCTTCTTCATTGGCGCGCGGCGCAAGGCCTCGTGCACGGCGGGCATCACAGCCAGCGTGCCGTCATCCTCGACAAGCGCGCCGAGGGTCGCGTTCAAGATGTCCTCACCTGTGGCGGCGCGCTTCACGGCCATCCCATGCAGGGTGAAGATCGGGTCGTCGCCAGGGCGATCGGTGGCGATGGGAATCAGGGAACTAGGCTGGACCGCAGTCATCTCGGCTCTTCGGTGTAAGGATCTGGTAGGAGGCAAGGTCATCAGTTTACTCGTAAGTCCCTCCACGACGACCTCAATAGCAGCTCTCGGGGAAACCACCCAACATCAGACTTACCGTGCAGGCCAGCCTTTCCCTGGCCTCCCACGCGCAAATCGCCAGGGTCCCCTATCCTTGGCGGACCCCGCAGCACGCACATCATGATCACGACTACCCTCATCGCCGTCTTCGGCATGCTCCTTGTCAGCTCGGCCCCGCCCGCGCCGACTGGACTTGCGCCCCAGGCCCCGGGCCTACTAGCCCCCGTCGCGCCCGCTCAAGAGCGCCACGGCCGCGTCGAATGGTTCGAGGGCAGCTACGCCAAGCTGCTCCAGAAGGCTAAAAAGGAGCAGCGTGTCGTCCTGTTGAACTTCTACACCGATCTGTGCTCGTACTGCCGCGTACTGGATCGCGAGGCGTTCTCCGATAGCTCGGTCGTCACCGCGCTCGCGCCCGTCCTGTGCTTCTCGGTCGACGCCGAGAGCCCCATCGGTCGCAAGCTGAACGCCGCCTTCCCGACCGAAGATCACTACCCCGCGCTGATCTTCCTCGATGCAAACGGCAAGCTGCGCGATCGCATCATCGGCTACCTGCCCACGCGCCTGTTTTTGCCCGAGCTCGAGCGCATCCTGCGCAACGAGAACACGCTAAGCGATCTGCGCAGTAAGGTCGCGAACAGCCCGAAGGACGTCGACGCGATCTGGAACTTGGCGTGCAAGTTGGAAGACCTAGGTGACTTCGATGCTTGCGACAAAGAGGTCGCGCGCATCAAGAAGCTCGACCCCAAGGGCAAGTCGCTGCCGATGCACCACATGGCAATGCGCAAGGTCGTGCGCACGTTGGCCGAACGTGACGACGACGGCCCGATCCGCAAGTTCTTGGCGAAGGAGACCTATCCCGAGCTCCTGTTCGAAGGCTGGAACCAGATCGCTTTCCAAGACTTGATGCGCGCCAAGCGCGCCACGATGAAAGGCCTGGACGAGCTCGCCTTGCGCCATCGCCAGTCCTACCACCAGTGCCACCTGATGGCCTGGGCAAACTGCCCCCCTGACATGCAGGCGGACTACGGCAACCACGTCGCGTGGGAGATCTACCTCGACTGGACTCAGGTCGACGAGAAGACACGCCAAGCCGGGATCAAGGCGGCAGAAAAAGCTGCCGAGCTTGCACCGAAAGAGCCCGAGATCCTCGACACGTTTGCGTGCCTCTTGTTCAACGATGGGCAAATCGCCGAGGCCGTGCAGCTGATGCAAAAGTGCATCCGCCTCGAGCCCGATCGCGACCTCTGGGAAGAGCGCTTGGAGATGTTCCAAGCCAAGGAATCCTAGAACTAGGGTTGAAGACACACAAGCGGCGGGGCGGCCA
>Ga0316206_1000542_pt1 | contig 47767 bp, 40 predicted proteins | sample 6monthpyrite_MG_FD_204942 | JGI IMG/M metagenome (GOLD analysis project Ga0316206, IMG submission 204942) | Microbial mat bacterial communities from mineral coupon in-situ incubated in ocean water Damariscotta River, Maine, United States -... | ecosystem: Environmental > Aquatic > Marine >...
CGATTGTGTCGGCGATTATAATATTGTGTATAGACGCCGTTGAGTTGTCGCATCCCTTTTGATAAGTTGGCTTCTGCGGTTTCAATGACGATATGGTAATGGTTATCCATCAAACAATATGCATGACAACGCCAGTTAAATCGATAACACACGCGACCCAGTAGTGATAGCCACTCTTTCCGGTCTTCATCATCCACGTAGATATCTTCACGCCGATCGCCTCGTGAAGTCACGTGAAGTCACGTGATATAAGCCGCCTGCTAGTTCTAGTCTGAGTGGTCTTGCCATTTAGGTAGTCTAACACAATTTCATAAATGTGGCATGGAAAGACCTGACCCCATTTTTTTTGACCCCATTTTTTTCATTTTTTCATTTTTTGACTTTTACTAAAGAGGTGTTTATTCTTCCTATGCTTCAGAGGTTCAACGAGCTGTATCGTTGTCGTCAACTATATATTGGTAAGGGTTATGAAATTTTCAAAGCTGAAAGAAAACATCCCGACAATTACACTGTTTCCTGTCGACCCTGTATCTGCAGCATTTCGATGGTGTGGGGCTGCACTTTTATTGGCTGTAATGTTTGCCGGTTCTGCGTTTTCAGGAAAAATTGGCAGTATCTTTATGTTACTTTTTTGCCTGGCTTTTCTATCGCTGTATGTTCCTGATCTGTTTAAAGTCGGTCGTTTTAAAAAACCTTTCTCAGGATTTTATCTTCATCAGATCAAGATGTCCCCAGGAATTATCACTGCAATAGAGTCAATAGAGAAGAAGAATAGCATTGCAAAATTGATTCTTTCCTGGTGTTTAAGATTACTAGGGCTGTATTTACTGCTTGCTGCCTTGAGCTCTTTAATGGTCTCTCCGCTAATGTTTTTTTTGTTTGGGCCTGTTTCGGGTTTTTTGTTATTTCTGTCTTATCGCATCGGTGCCAGGACAGCGAGCGAGCTGTTGAAAAAAAAAGATATCCCACCTGTACTCTACCTACGTTCCTTTACGGTAGATGATTACGATGAAGGTGATTTTGTTTCACAAAAGCGTAAAGATCAGGGAGCTACCAAAAAGGGTGTGGCCTGGTGGCGACCGAAGTCATTGCAAAAATCCAGGGAGGAGCATGTGCTGGCAAGGATATTTACCATTCTGGGACCATTCATTGCCATTGGTAAACCTGGGGAACAACTTCCACACTTAGGCGCTGCAAGAATGTATGTCAGCGATAGCAGCTGGCAGTCCGAAGTTCAGCAACTTATTCAGCGCGCAAACCTGGTGGTGCTCAGAGTTGGTAACTCCGAAGGGTTTATTTGGGAGGTCAAGAAAGTGCTCGAATTACGAGCGCCAGAACAGGTACTGTTTTACTTTTCCCAAAGTTTGACGGTTGTTGAGTTGGATAAGCTCTATCAGCAATTCGTTGCGGCCACCCATGGCTTATTTCCAAAACCCCTGCCAGTGTCACTGGGTAATTATCGTTTTTTATCGTTTAACACTGACTGGACGCCTGTTGCCTTCGGTGAAATCAAATCGATTAAACCCATGAGATTTATTCCCATTCCGTTATCAATTCGCACCTGGCTATTTGAGAATAAATTATATTTTTTAATTGGACAGGCGCTGAGAGGCTTTTTTGAGAAGCGGGGTTTGCGAAGCTCTCATCATCGCTTGTTTGGTGATTTTTCGATTGGACTGGGCGCTTTTCTTGGCACCCCGGTGATGGCTGGATTGATGATAATGAGAAATCTGTGGTGCACTGGAAAGCGGAAATTAGCTGTCATAACGCTTTTCGCAACCATCATCCCAACGGCAATAGCGATTATTTTCATCTTGGCTTTAACTTCAGATATGATGGGTACCGCTCTTAGCGGCGTTTTTATAATGGAGAAGTATAGGTTGCTCACTCTTCTCTTTGAGAGCTTGTTCGCTTTTACGATTTATTTTACGTGGCGACGATGGTCTGGTGATGTTATCCGACAGCACTTAAGTACAGGTGGGCCTAGATTCAGTGCTTTGCAGGTGTTTCTGTTTATAGTGATACCGACTGTCGTGTGGTCTGGGTTTAAATTATTACCCTTTTACGTTCTTGTCGCATAGTAACCAGGTCTTGTCGAGCCACATTCAATCTGCAAGTGCACCACTAGCTATCCACCGCTCCTACGGACCTTATCCGGACACCCACTGTAACAAAAAACCTAATTCCAATCTAAATCTTTGTTTTAACTGGCTACTTTACATGGGTGCCTTGAGATGCTTTTAAAAAACTAAACCTGGTAATTACGAGAGAATTACCCGCACAATTATTCATATGATTTGTTATTTTATTCTAAATAAACTTCACCTACTAAATTACTAGTTTTATCCAACAACCTAACATGATTTTCTGCTATCCATTCTAATTTTCCAAAATACTTATTAAACATGAAATCATTAGGGGTTTCTCTAGCGATCATCTTTTAACAAACTAAATCACCTGACTTATTATAAACACGCACATACATTGAAAACACATCTACATCATGCACACAAAAAACTTCAGCTTTAAACTTTCGCGAGGGATTAGATATAGGCTTCTTCCATACCCATTGATTTTGATATTTATTATTCAATACATAATCGTATGCGGTAATGAATGGAATTTCATCCCATTGTTTTTCTTTAAATAGTCGACATATTCCATCCTGTAACAACGATAATGCAAGCTGTTTTTTTCTTCATTAGTAGAATCCCAATATCGTGTTATATCGAATCTACTTTCCAGCACAATAACACCTAGTAAGTTTTGAATTCTTTCATTTAATTTTCCATTTATGGCTTCTACTATAATTTTACGACAATTCTCTGTTTTGTATTTTTTCTGAAAACCAGCTCATATAACGCAGTCACACATCTCGTTTCATTCCGAAATCTGTCGCGATCATCTTTTGGGTACCCTGGTAAATCAAGATCAAATTCTCTAAGAATCATATTTGTTTATCTCATAATTTCGGAACACCAATCCGGACCTTATCCAAACACCCACCGTAACAAATCGTGTATAACCTACCGCGCTAACGAGATTTAGTCGCTTTTACGCCATACGTTGTAAGCCCCCTTAACTGTTAATTTGAGATAGCTGATGATTATAAACCTCCCCAAAATTCTTCTATTTTCTAAAGTGGTATGTCCTATTATTTTTCCAGTAAAACTAACCTACACAGACAGACACCTATCCAAATTAATAACTAAAATTATACAAATCAATAAGCTAGTTGTTTTTTTAACGTGGGTATCCGTCTAGTATCGGATAGCTAGTGGTACACTTGCAGGTTGAATGTGGCATCAAAAGAATAGTTCCGTTTCGTCAAAAACATGGGGGCAAGTTTTTCCATGCCACATTCTGAGAGTTAACAGGACACCCGTGATTGCTTATCAATATATTATCTCACTAGTGCCCCGTTAACTTTATGAAACATAAAATCAAAGGGTGGCTTATCAAGCTACTAGCATGCCTTAAAATATTGTAGACATTAAAATATCCTTCTTTATTTTCGTCGTCTCGAATGCTTGTATCGGAGATCCAGCGTCCCTACGCACTGTAAAGTTACTGGATTATAGCCCACATTCATGTGGGCTACCCTTCGGGCCATGCAGGTTATATTTAAATCCGTTCCAGACGAATTTAACCTCACACAGGCATTCAGGAATGATGATAGCTTGAAAGTTAACAGGAGAAAGTTAACAGGACACCTGTGATTGCTTATCATTATATTTTTATCAAATTAGAGACTGCCAAACTCATCGACATCCGTGACCCAATAAATCCCCTTGCCTTTAAATGCACTATCCAGATTACGCATATTTTCTAGCAAGTGTTTTACATCCTCCTCATCAACAATAACATCCACCCGCACCTGCGGAACATAACCCACGACTTTATCTCTGGCTGATAAAAAGTGATCTTTCCCTGTATGCGAACTATGTTCTTCCAGGTGACTAAACATAAACGTTTGTAGATTTTGGCTACGCAGATAATCTGCCAATGCCTGTTGTAATGATTGATGTACCACCATTGAGAATTTTTTCATGAGCTGACCTCCACACTATTTTCAGTGTTGATATTGTCATTTTTTTTATTTCGATAAATTTCTTGTGCCCCTTCCATCCAGGCATAAAGTGTAGGAAGTAAAATTAATGTCAATAAGGTTGACGTAAACAAACCACCAATCACCACTACTGCCAGAGGTTGTTGCAATTCAGACCCAGGGCCGGTTGCCGTCAGTAGCGGCAGCAACCCAAAGCTGGCAATCAGGGCGGTCATTAATACCGGACGTAACCTTCTTTCTGCACCCTGTTTAACCGCATCCATTAAACTCAATCCGCTTAACCTTAACTGGTTAAAATAACTGACCATCACTACCCCATTTAAAACAGCTACGCCAAACAAAGTAATAAACCCGACTGATGCTGGAACCGACAGATATAAACCCGATGCATACAAACTGATAATGCCACCAATCATTGCAAACGGAATATTCAGCAGAATTAAACCCGCCTGTAACATGGATCTAAACGTGATAAACAACATGATAAAAATTAAAACAATGGTGATGGGCACAACCTTTGAAAGCGTGCTGGCCGCACGTTGCTGATTTTCAAACTGGCCACCAAAGGTAACATAATATCCCGTAGGTAAGGTTATATTCTGTTGAATACTGCGCTGCACCTCATCGACAAAACTGACAACATCACGGTTTTCAACATTCGATTGAATCACCACTAGCCGTTTTGCAGACTCCCGAATAATTTGCACAGGCCCATCAACAACCGATACTTTTGCAAGCCGACTTAATGCAATTTTATTTCCCTTTTCAGTGTTAACTAAAATATTATTAATCGCCTTAACCGAATTTCTGTGTTTTTCATCGTAACGAATTGAAACATTTACCGGTCGGTTATTTTCTAACACCTCCGTGACCACTTTTCCACCAATGGCCGATTCTATAAGCAAGTTAATATCCTCAACATTGATACCGTATGTGGATATTAACTTTTGATTGATATTGATCTGCAAATACTGCTGCCCTGAAACATTGGTTCTAAATATATCAACCGAACCATCAATCGTATTTAACAATGCTTCAATTTCAGCTGCCTTTTCGTTTAACACTTGCAAGTCGTCGCCATAAAGTTTTATTGCCATGGCCGAGCGCACACCGGTTAACATTTCCGACACCCGCATATCAATGGGTTGACTAAATGCAATATCCACATTTTTAAAAGCACTGAGTTTTTCACGCAATTTTTCATGAAATTCAGGTAGTGAAATACCCCACTCGCCTCTTGGTTTGGTAATTAAAAAATTATCGGTTTGATTTAAACCCATCGGGTCCATGCGCAGCTCATCTGCACCGGTACGGGAGGTCACGCCCACAACTTGTGGTAACTCCATCATGGATTTTTGAATCGCGGCATCTGCTTCGAGAGATTTTTCTAAGGTGATACTCGAATCTTTTTCAATCATTATCACTGTACTGCCTTCATCCATGGTTGGCATAAATTCTTTACCTATTTCATTAAATAATGGCGCTGTCATAATTAATGCCACTACCGCAGTACCCACCGATATTTTTTTATATTTCAACGCCCAGTTCATGACAGGTAGATATAAAAATTTAAGCCCCCGAATTAAATGGCCATCAACATTATGCTGAACTGCATCACTAGAATCAGCATGTACTTTCATAAAGAAACTCGCCAACACCGGAATAACCGTCAGCGACATCAATAATGATCCGATAAGTGCAAAACTAATCGTAATGGCCAGGGGCGCAAACATTTTTCCCTCTAATCCGCTAAGGCTAAACAGGGGAAGAAACACCGCAACAATAATTAACACACCGGAGATAACCGGTGCCGATACTTCCAGTACCGCTCGATATATCAAATGCAATTTATTCAGTCCATTTGCCCCCTTACTAAATTGCGTGTGAATATTTTCCACCACAACCACTGCAGCATCGACTAAAATACCAATGGCAATTGCCAGCCCCCCTAATGACATCAAGTTTGCTGACACGTTAAACAGTTTCATCATAATAAACGTAAATAATACTGACAGAGGTAAAATCATGGCGACGGTTAAGGCACTGCGAATATCACCCAACATAATAATCAATACAATAAACACCAGTATTACGGCTTCGCCCAGGGATTTTTCGACCGTCCAGACCGCCTGGGTAATTAACTCGGTGCGATCATAAAACACCTTAATGCTCACCCCTTTTGGTAAAATGGTTTTGAGTTCCTGCAACGCAAGCTTAGTACCTTCAACTGTCTTTAAACTGTTCGCACCTTTGCGTAATAAAACCAGTCCAGTTACCGCTTCGCCTTCACCGTCCGATGTAACACCCCCATATCGAGTCATGCTGCTACTGCGTACGGTTGCTACGTCTCGAATTCTTAACGGCACACCATAACGCGTTCGAATACTAATATCCTTAATATCATTCGCATCGTGCAATTTTCCGAGTGTACGCACTAACAGGACCTGATCGTTGCGATTAATACGATCGCCCCCCGCGTTACGATTATTTTTTTGTAATGCACGTTCAATCTCATCTAAACTAATGCCGTGCTTTACCAGTGCCTGTGGTTTTACCACCACTTCATAATTGCGCACTTCTCCGCCTAACGAATTGACATCCGCCACCCCATTAACTTGACGCAAGTGCGGTCTAATCACCCAGTCTTGCAATGTACGCAATTCCTGATTGGTGAATTTCTCACCGATAATCTGGTACATAAAAATCTCACCTAACGGCGTCGTTATGGGGGCTAACCCACCTTCGACTCCCGCTGGTAATGCTGCCCAAACCTGGTTAAGCCTTTCATTCACTAAATTTCGCGCGTGATAAATATCAACGTTATCTTCGAAATCGACAACGATGACACTGAGTGCGTACTTAGTGGTTGATCGCAGCACTTTCTGTCCGGGTATGCCTTGCATTTCCGTTTCGATGGGAAAGGTAATTCGCTGCTCAACTTCCGTTGGCGACATGCCCGGCGCTTTAATAATAATTTGTACCTGGGGGGATGATATATCGGGAAAAGCATCGATGGGTAAGTTTTGAAACGACCAGATACCCGTGCCGCCAATGCCAAACATAATTAGCACCAACATGAGGCGCTGAATAAGTGAAAATCGCAATAGAGCTGAAATCATTTTATATTTCCCCCGTTGAATTTTTATCTAATTTTTCATTTTCATCTAAAACAAAATGCCCGGAGTATAAATTAATATCTGCTAGCTCAATTCTTGCTTGATAAATTAAATCCAGATACTGCATGTGCGATTCAAAGTAGGTGTTATTCGCATCAATCAAAGACAAAATATTCAACTCGCCACTATTAAAACCCTGCTTACTCAATTCTAAAATCTTAGCGGCGGGCATTAACACTTTTTTCTTATAGCTAAGCGCTTGTTCAGTTACATGGTTTAAGTGCATAAAACTGCGCTTTAAATTCATTTTTAAATCCAGTTTTAATCGCCCCAGCTCAATTCGTTGCTGGCTGGCATTGTAACTGGCCTTACTCACCACTGAGCTTTTACGGTCATGAATCGGAATTTCAATATTAAACATAAGCCCATAAACACTTTCTGTCCCCGTAGAAAAATTTTCACGTAATCGGCTGAAACTTATCGATGGACCTTTCATAACTGAATTACGCGCCACATCGATCTCATCCATTGCCGCTCGCAATGCCTGTTGCTGGGTGGATAATTCAGGATGATTTAATTGACGTGAATTTAACTCTCTTAAAGTCGGAAGTTTTATAACCGGCAACAATGCCGGCACATTTAAATCGTTATCTTCGTTTAAGGCCAGTAGCTTATAAAACTCTGTGCGAATTTCACGCAGCGTTCCCTCTGCAGCCGATTCTGCCTGACTTGCTTTTTCACGAATAATACTTAAACGCATTTTTTCTAACGGTGATAGATAGCGCACCACATTCGTCGAATTTTTGTTAGTTGAAGATGTATTAAATTTTTCTGCTAACTGCATCCGTTTCACAGATAAGTCATAAATTGCCGTTGCAAGCTGCAGCTCATAGAAAACTTTTTCAACCTGATTTTGCAACAAAAGAGTGGCATTACTTTTTGCATACACGGCGGCACTGAGTTGTGCCTGTGCAGATAATTTTTGATATTTAATTCTCGAGATGGGGATAGCCTGGCTGATGGATACTTCTGACAGAGCATAATCCCCCGTTCCCACATCCAGCCCCACCTGATTATCAACCTTTAAACTAACACTCGGGTCAGGCCACAGTTCCGATAATTGTAAATCAGCATTGCGTGCACCAATTTCTGCTGCAGATTGTTTTAGCATGGGTGAAACCGTGATTGCCTGAGCAATACTGCTTTGTAACGTCCAGTGCTTTGCAGTTGCAGTGTGGGGTAACATCAATGAAATCAACACAGATGAAAATGAAATAATGAATATATAATTCATTTTAAAACTCCAAAAAATATTTATGTTAAAACCCGATAATGATTAATTTCACAATTGAGTTTGCAGATAGAACTGCAGAATAAAATAATTTAGGAGATTTGAGGTGGCCCCCTGAGAGCCGGCGAGCCGTAAAAAGGCAATGCTTTGAGGTTTGTCGATTTGCGCTTTTGTGGAATAAAAACAGCGATGAAAGTTGAAACAATCAGTACCAACAATAAAAAAATTGCCAGCATATTGGGTGTGCTTTGATGAGCATGTAACATGCCATCGGGACTGACTTCTATTTCACTCGTCGATTCCTGCACCGCAAGCTGGCTAGAAAAGTCTTTCAGTGTACTCGTTATGGAAACCGCAGCCCCATGATCGGTAAAAGTAGCCACTTCCTGTGTGTGAATATGCAGCTCAATGGATGACAGAAACAGTAATGCGCAGATCAAATAAATGACCAGTAATCGAATAGCCAATAAGGGAATTGCCAGTAATGGAATAACCCTGAATGGAATAACCCGGAATGGTATAGATAGTGCGCGGCTGAGATGTAGTTTAGTTTTCACAGTTTGAATTGTGAAGCTTAATTATTAAGATAGTCTTAAGAGCGTTGCAATAAAGCGATTATTACTGAAATAGACCATCAAATATAGCATTAATCTGCAACTGAACAGAGGCCAAATCTCCCTCTGCATCAATCACTTTTATTCTTTCAGGTTCGGCTTGAGCCCTCGCCAGATAGGCCTGTCTGACCCGTTTAAAGAAATCATCCAGCTCCTGCTCAAAGCGGTCAGGGGTGCTGCGCTTACCCGCACGTTCTCGCCCGACTGCAATCGGCGCATCGAGCAATAGTGTTAAATCCGGCCGTAAGTCTCCTAACACCCAGTTTTCCAGCCCTGCTATGCGCTGTACATCCAACTCTCGCCCACCACCCTGATAGGCATAGGTTGCATCCGTAAACCGATCACACAGCACCCATTGGCCTTGCGCCAACGCAGGTTTAATGAGCTGCGCTACATGTTCGGCACGGGCGGCAAACATCAACATTAACTCTGTATCATCCGCCATGCCCTTAAAGTCCTCACCCAGCAACATAGCGCGCAGTGCTTCGCCCAACGGTGTGCCACCCGGTTCACGGGTTTCTATAAAATCGATGCCCTTTTGCTGCAGCAGCGACTTTATGAATTCCATATTGGAGGTTTTACCAACGCCTTCACAACCTTCCAGCGTAATAAATAATGGTCGAGTCAATAAAGGTCGAGTAGATAACGATGTGCTCATTTATGCTTCTTTTTACGTTTTCGTTGATGAATATCCACCGCATTTTCATGATCTGTTAGATTGGTGGAAAAAATATGTCTCCCGGATTTATCCGACATCGCTACAAAATACAAATACTCCGTGGTATCCGGCTGGCTCACCGCATCCAGTGCACCTTGCCCCGGCATTGCGATTGGTGTGGGGGGCAAACCTTTACGGGTGTAAGTGTTATAAGGGGTATCGGTACGTAAATGTTTATAGCGAATATTACCCTTATATTTGTCACCTATGCCATAAATTACCGTCGGGTCAGTTTGCAACCGCATGCCTTTACGTAAGCGATTGATAAATACACCGGCTATACGTTTACGCTCTTCACCAATGGCGCTTTCTTTTTCTACAATAGACGCCAGTGTTAAAGCCTCATAAGCAGATTTTAATGGCAGGTTTTTATCACGTTTCTGCCAGGCCACATCTAAACGCTTTTGCATTTCGTTATAGGCTTTATTTAATAACTCAATATCACTTAAACCTTTTGGAAAACGATAGGTGTCGGGGAAAAACCGCCCCTCAGGATGCTCTCCTGCGTGACCTATTTTTTGCATGATTTGCTGGTCATTCATTTCCAATAAATGGTGATTTAGATATTCAGATTGATTTACCTGTTCCATCATTTGTTTAAATGTTAATCCTTCTACCAACGTTAAACCATATAAGCGCACCTTACCTTTTTGAAATAAATTAAATAACTGCAAGGTCGTTAACTGGGGCGTTAGCTGGTATTCACCGGCTTTGAGTTTTCGTGCACTACCGGTGACCCGGGCCCAGATAGAAAAATACATTCGATTGGAAATGATTTTCTTTTTTTCTAAATCATAAGCTAAAGCAGACACACTGGTACCGGGTGTGAAATCATAAATTTCATCCGCGGTAATCCCAACAGGTTTATTCAGGAAAAAATAAAAATCAACCGCAACTGCGCCTGAAACAATCAATAGTAAACCGAATATTTTTTTTATCATTACACCGTTAAAGACATGGCAAACAATTACACATAGGTCTAATTAACTTTAATGTTAACGTGAACCTGCATTCATTTGCGTTTTCTTTATCCTTTTTTAAAATTTGGAAATACTATTTTATTTTCCAAAACACATAATCAATTATGTCATTCGCGGTTTCATTTTATCGGAATGACATCATAAAATATTTTATTATTTTCAAACTAGCACCGATGTTCACATGATCTTAAGTAACTCTTCCTGCAAACGCTTAACCAACTCACTCGATTGAAACTTTGTATCGTCTATCTCTGTAACCGGCCAGATACCGATTAAGCTATTCGTAATAAACACCGCATCCATCTGTAAAAAATTTTGCTTGCTGATGTCGACAATACTTACCGCAATATTGAGTGTTTGAGCAAGTTCAATAACCTGCTGCCGCATGATACCCGCAACGCCAGCGTTATCTAGCGACGGCGTATATAAGTCATCGCCAAGTACACAAAACACATTACTCATGGTGCCTTCAATAATATGCCCGTGCTGATCAAACATAAAGCCTTCGGCAATATCAGCGGTTTGCCACTCATTTCTGGCGAGTACATTATCGAGTCGATTTAAATGCTTAATACCGGCGAGCAACGGATTAACTGACACCGGTGTTTTACAAGTAATCGCTTTTATGCCCTGTGTATTCAACTGGGGATAATTGGGCATGGCATAAGAAGCGGTGACACGCGTAACACTATCGCCTTCAGTAAAGGCATACCCCCGGCCAGAAACGCCACGCGTGATTGTCAGTTTAAGTACCGCATCATCATTGAGTTGCAGTTTTTCAATATCTGACAACCACAGAGCTTCATCAACACAGGTTAATTTTAATCGCTCGCAGCCGAGGTTTAGTCGCGCTAAATGCTCGTCCCAAAATTGCAGTTTGTTATTTCTATAAGCAATTGTTTCAAATAAACCATCACCATATTGAAAGCCTCTGTCGCCAACATCGATTGATGTTTGCTTGATACCATTAATGATTACGTTATTCATTGGTTCCCTGTTTGCAGTGCATGTAATAATCCCTTTGCTTTCGCCCGTGTTTCATTTAATTCGTTAGTGGAATCGGAGTCGACTACTATGCCACCTCCGGCTCGAAATTGCAGCTTTTTAGCGTTACGGGTAATCGTGCGAATTAAAATATTTAAATCCATACTGCCGTCGTGATTTAAGTACCCTAGTGATCCGGTATACGCACCTCGCCCAACCTGCTCCAGCTCCGCCAGTATTTCCATACACCTAACCTTTGGGCAACCAGTGATGGTGCCGCCGGGAAACACCGCGGCAATTAATTGTCCGGGGGTGATATCATCACGCAACTGCCCGCGTACATTCGACACAATATGATGCACATGCTGATAACTTTCCAGCACCATCAACTCATTAACTTCAATACTACCGGGTTTGCACACCCGTCCCATATCGTTACGTTCCAGATCAATTAGCATAATATGTTCTGAGCGTTCTTTGGGGTGGGCTAATAATTCTTTTGATAAATCAGCATCCAGCGTTTGATTGGCTGAACGCGGCCGTGTACCGGCGATTGGCCGGGTTTGTAACCAGCCCTCTTTAACCTGTATTAAACGCTCTGGCGACGAACTAATGACGGCTTTCTCTTCAAGGGTTAGCAGCGCATTAAATGGCCCGGGGTTTGACTGAGTCAACTGATGATACACACTGGCATGACTAATTTCAGCTGAATCTAATTGGGTTTTCCAGCAGCGCGATAAATTAACCTGAAAGACATCGCCATCAATAATATAGCGGTGTAACGTTTCTAGCTGTTGTAAATACAACGCCTCATCATCTTCGCGGATATGGTTAATCGTAAATGGCTGGCGGGTTAAGTCGGTCGAAATCTCAGCGGAGCAATCCACTTTAATCTGCTCTGCGCACTCACTAAATTTTGACTCGCAAACGATAAAGGCCTGTTGCTGATGAGAATCAATAATAACAGCTGCGGGAAAACGCGTAGCAAACGCCAAGGGCAAATCATCTTCGGCTTTGGGTAAATGCAAACCGGTTTCAATTTGCTGGGCCAGCTCATATGATAAATACAAAAACCAGCCACCACTGAACGGCAGATCGTTTTTTTTAATTAGCACTTTTTCGGCCTGCCAGGCTAAATCTAATTGCTGTAAAAAATCACCATCCACACTTTCTATTGTCTGTTGCGGACAGGCAAACAATATATCGTAACGGGCAAGTTGACTGGTTTCATCAGCAGACGCATTACTGCTTAACAAATGGGGATAGCGTTGTGGATTACTGGCGTGCAGAGCGAGTAAGTCAGGGAGAGGTTCTAATGGATGAATGATTAATGAGTTGGGCATTATCAAACTTTGTTTAAAAGAAAATGCACGCAAATAAACGCAAATTTTTCATTGTGCGCCTGCGGCGCACTGCAGAATAAGTTTTTTGGTTTTATTTGCGTGCATTCGCATTTATTTGCGTTTTATTTTTCTTTATTGGTTTTTATATTTTTTTAAATAAAACCGTGCCATTAGTACCACCAAACCCAAACGAGTTAGATAACACCACATCCATCTTCATATCACGCGCAGTATTCGGTACATAATCCAAATCACATGCGGGGTCGGGGTTATCTAAATTAATGGTTGGAGATGCCACCTGGTCATGCAAACTCATTACACTGAAAACCGCTTCAATACCGCCCGCAGCACCCAGTAAATGACCCGTCATAGATTTAGTTGAAGTAATGGCCAGCGATTTAGCATGATCACCAAACGCCGCTTTCATTGCCATCGTTTCAGCCACATCTCCCGCCGGTGTTGATGTACCGTGAGCATTAATAAAATCAACATCTTCTTTATTGAGGCCCGCATCTTTAATTGCATTAATCATGCAACGCGCCGCACCTTCGCCACCTTCTGATGGACTGGTCATGTGATAGGCATCACCGCTCATTCCAAAACCGGCCATTTCACAATAAATTTTCGCACCACGGGCTTTAGCATGTTCGTACTCTTCGAGTATTAACACGCCAGCACCATCGCCCAATACAAAACCATCACGGTCTTTATCCCAGGGGCGACTGGCTCCTTCAAAATCATCATTGTTTCGCGATAATGCACGCGCAGCTGCAAAGCCACCAATACCTAAAGGTGAACAGGCTTTTTCCGCACCACCAGCAATCATCACATCTGCATCACCGTAAGCGATCATACGAGCCGCCATACCAATACTGTGAGTGCCCGTTGTGCAGGCCGTTACTAATGCAATATTAGGTCCTTTAATGCCGTACTTAATCGACAGGTTTCCCGATATCATATTAATAATTGAACCGGGAATTAAAAAAGGTGAAATCCTTCGCGGGCCGCCTTTTTGCATTGCATCTTTATTTTTTTCAATCAGCGGTAATCCGCCAATGCCTGATCCTACTGCAACGCCGATGCGTTCACAGTTTTCCTCGGTAATTTCTAAACCGGCATCTTTAATCGCTTCGTCAGATGCAGCAATACCGTAATGGATAAAGGTATCCATTTTTTTCAGGTCTTTTTTAGGAATATACTCAGAGGCATCAAAGTCTTTTATGGTACCGGCAAATTTTACCGCCTGGTCAGAGGTATCAAACTCGGTAATTAATGAAATACCGCTTTTGCCCGCCAGGATATTTTCCCATGAAGACTTTAAATTATTACCTACAGGTGAAACGATACCTAAACCGGTAACGACAACGCGACGTTTAGCCAAGAGTATTCTCCTGAATATTAATTGAATATTTAGCTGGGTTAGTGCTCAACAGATAGAACTGTGCTTATTTGATAAGCGGACAAAGTCAACAAACTTCATCAAAAACAAAAACCAGAAACGAAAAAAGGGCAGGCACTACGCCTGCCCTTTTCATTGGATACCATTAACTGTTAGCGTTAACGTAATCCAGTGCTTGCTGAACTGTAGTAATTTTTTCAGCATCTTCATCAGGAATTTCACATTCAAATTCCTCTTCCAACGCCATTACTAATTCAACAGTATCTAGTGAATCTGCACCCAGGTCATCTACAAAAGAAGCCGAGTTAGTTACTTCTTCTTCTTTTACGCCTAGTTGTTCTATAACAATCTTGCGAACGCGTTCTTCTGCACTGCTCATGTATTTTTCCTCTTAATTACGAATATGTTCGAGCTGGGCGGTATTTTAGAGAATAACGCCACAGACTACCAGTGTTTTTTCAATGTATTTATTTGGATATTAAACTATTTAAAATCAATCACTTAACGCAACTTCAATTAAATATTTTACCTCAGCCTTTGAAAAAGACGGAGCGAGGGGATACAAGTTTAATTCAAACTCCCCTAACCCCTGCTTTTCAAACAGGCGAAGTAAAGCTACGGCATATGCATGCCACCATTCACATTAATGGTTTCACCGGTAATGTAACTGGCTTCGGGTGATGCTAAAAACGCAACGGCATTAGCAATATCCTGCGGGTCACCCAGTTTGTTTAACGGTATCTGTGAAATCAATGCCTCACGTTGCTCTTCCGGTAATTCACGTGTCATATCAGTATCAATAAAGCCCGGCGCAACTGAGTTAACGGTAATGTTGCGTGAGCCAATTTCTCTAGCCAATGATTTTGAAAAACCCAATATACCGGCTTTGGCAGCCGAGTAATTGGTTTGCCCAGCATTGCCCGTTAGCCCAACAACAGAGGTAATGTTAATAATTCTTCCACTACGGGCTTTCATCATTGGACGAACCACTGCTTTGGACATTTTAAATATTGACGTTAAATTAGTTTGAATAATGTCATTCCACTGATCATCTTTCATCATCATCAGTAAGTTATCACGGGTTATCCCCGCGTTATTAACCAGAATACTAATCGCGCCAAATTCATCTTTAATCGCAGCTAACACATCTTTAATTGATGCATCATCAGCCACATTTAAACACATGCCTTTGCCGCCCTTGCCTTTACCATCTTGGGCTGAAAGATACTCGGAAATTTTTTCTGCACCACTTTCAGATGTTGCCGTACCAATAACCGTTGCACCGGCAGCAGCCAGTGTTTCAGCGATGGCTTTACCAATGCCACGACTGGCGCCGGTCACTAATGCGATTTGGTTTTCTAAACTCATGATCTATTCCTTTTTATGTCTGGTAATAACAATGCTTAACTAACATAAAAATTTGTCATTCTCGAATGCTTGTGTCGAGAATCCTGTGTCTTAGGGTAATTTATAGTCGATGGGTTCCCGACCCAAGCATTCGGGTACGACCGTTTAAATTATTGTTAAGTAATTTCTTCAAGCGTCTTATCTAATGAATCAACATCATTAATACTAAAATGCGCCACCTCTTTATTAATGCGTTTATTCAACCCAATTAACACTTTACCCGGACCGCATTCAATAATGGTATCAACGCCATCTTTAATTAAGTTATTCACACTATCTACCCACAGAACCGGGTTATGTAATTGCTTAACTAAATTCTTTTTAACATCCGCCGGTTTCGCATAATTTTTAGCAGCAACATTTTGAATAACCGGGATGGTCGAGGCTTTTTTAATTTTCACCTCTTTTAAATAGATCGCTAATTTTTTAGCTGCACCTACCATTAAATTAGAATGGGATGGCACACTAACAGGTAATTTTAATGCGCGTTTTGCACCTTTTTCTTTAGCTATCGCCATCGCGGTTTCAACCGCCTGTACATTGCCCGCAATCACTATCTGACCGGGAGAATTAAAATTAACCGCCTGAACCGCAAAATTATCGTCACTGCACATTTCGCAAATTTCTTTTACAACCGCATCCTCTAAACCCAAAATAGCGGCCATTGCTCCGACGCCATCAGGAACTGCTGCCTGCATTAATTTACCACGTTCAGCAACCAGCTTAACCGCATCTTCAAAACCCAGTGCACCTGCACAAACCAGCGCAGTGTATTCACCTAAACTATGCCCTGCTAATATCTGTGGCGCCGTTTCGAACCTGGATTTTAAAATTTCATAAACCGCAACACCGGATACCAGCATAGCGGGTTGTGTCACTTCGGTTTTATTTAATTCTTCGACAGGACCTTCTTGCACAACTTTCCATAAGTCGTAGCCCAGCACCCTGGATGCTTTTGAAAACAAGTCATTAACTACGGGATAAGCTTCAGCCAGCTCAGTCATCATGCCCAACGATTGTGACCCCTGCCCCGGAAATACACATGCCAATTTCATAAATTTACCTTTTAATTAGAAGCAAAAATTTACCGCAAATGAACGCGAATTAATACCAGGTTAATGCACCACCGGCGCCTTAAACCTAAACAGGATTTTATTCGTGTATTTGCGTTAAGTTGCGAAAACTAACTTTTGCCTTTACAGCCCCAAAACATCCTGCATATCATACAATCCTTTTTCTTTCTGTTGCAGCCATTTAGCCGCACGCACCGCGCCTTTTGCAAAAGTCATTCGACTCGACGCTTTATGCGTTATTTCTATGCGCTCACCTTCGGTTGCAAACATCACCGTGTGCTCGCCGACAATATCACCTGCACGAATCGTTTCAAAACCAATGGTACCAGGTTCGCGTGCACCGGTATGGCCTTCACGTCCATACACAGCACATTCTTTTAAATCTCTACCAAGCGCATCGGCAATGACTTCGCCCATTTTTAATGCGGTGCCCGAAGGCGCATCAACTTTATGACGGTGATGCGCTTCGATCACTTCAATATCGTAATCTTCGTTTAAAACCGACGCTGCCATTTCCAGTAATTTCAAACTCAGGTTAACACCCACACTCATGTTAGGCGCGAATACCACTGCAGTTTTTTCAGCCGCTTCTTTTATGAGCTGCTTTTGTGCGTCGTTAAATCCGGTGGTGCCAATAATAATATGTTTACCATTAGCTCTGCAAATTTCGAGATTATTTAAGGTGGTTTCGATTGAAGTGAAATCAATCAATGTATCAAAGTCATCAACCACACTCGCAACATCATCGACAAGTTGCACATTGATTGTTCCAACGCCCGCCAGTTCACCTGCATCCGCACCAATTAAACTGATGCCGGGACGTTCAATTGCAGCACTAACCGAGCAAGTATCAGCTTGCTGACAAGCTTCAATTAAGGTTTTCCCCATGCGCCCCGCGGCACCGGTAATGGCAATTCTTAACATGACTATTCTCTAATTATTTTTATATCGTAAATACAAATATTTTATGATGTAAGGATTTTATTTTGACAGTTAATGATTAAATTTTTCAATTAAAGACTGATGTATGCGTAGCCCTGTTCCTGTAATTCAAGTAAATCAGCCGCGCCCACCGGAATTATTTCGACAAAGTCATACAAATCATCTTTGTCCCAGCCCAGCGTTTTTAATGTATTGCCACAGGCATGAAATTTCACACCATAACTGGCCAGACTTTTCACGCTGAGCATATTTTTCTTTGATACCGCGCGCTCAGGTTGTTTGGCTAATATATGTATGCCTGCACCAAACGCCGTAACCACGATGGTAATATTATCATTGTACTTGCGTACCATTTCACCTACGGAAAATAACACGCCATCGTGATATTTTTCATGGGCTTTATTAAATTGATAAACCACATTATGATCAGTTGGATCACCCGGAAAACGTAACTCTTCGCTATCCGTGATTTCACTTTCCAGGTTTTCACTTTCCTGGGTTTCACTTTCTGAGGCTGTAGCATGACGGGTGCTAAACACACCCGCTGCAAGTCCGGCTAACCCGGTTAATAATCGTCTACGTGTAATCATTATAATTTCATATCGTCAAAGAATTTCTTAACACCATCCATCCAGTTACTACCCTGCGGATTGTGATTTTTATTATCACCATGAATACTTTTTTCAAACTCTCGTAACAGATCTTTTTGTTTTGAGGTGAGCTTCACCGGTGTTTCGATTATCACCTTGCAGAGCAAATCACCAACGGCTCCGCCACGTACCGGTTTAACACCCTTACCTTTTAAACGAAACATTCTGCCGGTTTGAGTTTCACCGGGGATTTTCAGCTTAACACGACCGTTTAAGGTTGGCACCTCTAGCTCGCCACCTAGTGCTGCCGTCGCGACGCCAATTGGCATTTGGCATAATAAATTACTGCCATCACGCTCAAAAATCGCGTGCGGCTTAACATGCACCTGCACATATAAATCGCCGGAAGGTCCACCATTTTCACCAGCCTCACCTTCGCCGGATAGACGAATCCGGTCACCATTATCCACACCCGCAGGCACTTTCACTGATAATGTTTTACGTTCTTCAATGCGCCCCTGGCCGTGACAATCGCCACAGGGATCAGAGATGGTTTTACCCTGTCCGTGGCAATGCGGGCAGGTTTGTTGCACCGAGAAAAAGCCCTGCTGAATTCTCACCTGCCCTGTTCCACCACAGGTGGAACAGGTTGTAGGAGAGGAGCCTTTTTTAGCGCCGCTACCCTCACAGGTTTTACAGCCGACTAAGGTCGGAATTTTAATTTTGACAGTCGTACCGGCAACCGCATCTTCCAGATTCAGCTCCATATTATAACGTAAGTCAGAGCCACGATAGGAGCGACTTCGGCCACCACCGCCTCCACCACCGCCAAAAATATCACCAAACACGTCACCGAAAATATCACTGAAGTTACCTGCACCGGCGCCGTATCCAGCACCTCCACCCGCTGAAGGGTCAACACCCGCATGACCGTACTGATCATAGGCCGCGCGTTTTTGCGCATCCGATAGAATATCGTAAGCTTCCTTGCCTTCTTTAAACTTAACTTCTGATTCTTCTGGGCTTTCGGTATTTCGATCGGGGTGATGCTTCATCGCCAGTCGCTTAAAAGCCTTTTTTATCGCGGCTTCATTTGCGTCTTTTGATATTCCCAAAACTTCGTAATAATCTCTTTTTGACATGCTTGATTGTCTCTTTCTAACAACTGTATATTATTTTTTTACCGCAAATAATCACAAATAATCGCGAATAACGGCAAACAGCTTTAATGCTTTGTAAACACACAAAATGCCCGGCTAAAAAACCAGGCATTTTGTAACGGCTTAATACCTAAGTGTTAAACTTATTTATTATCGTCTTTCACTTCTTCAAACTCAGCATCAACCACTTCGTCGTCAGCTGCATTTGCTGCTGCATCAGGCTGTTCACCCGCTTCTGCACCGTCTTTCTGTTGAGATTGAGCATAGGCTTTTTCAGCGACTTTACCCGCCGCTTCTGTCAGAGCTGCCGTTTTAGTTTCGATCAGTTCTTTGTCATCACCAGCAACTGCTTCTTTAAGCTCATTAATCGCGGTCTCAATCGCAGTTTTTTCACTTTCTTCAACCTGGTCACCCAGATCTTTTAGTGATTTTTCGGATGCGTGAATCAAGTTGTCTGCGCCATTACGCACTTCAACCAGTTCTTTCATCTTGCGATCTTCATCCGCATGCGCTTCCGCATCCTTCACCATTTGTTCCACTTCTTCATCTGATAAACCAGAAGAGGCTTTAATGATGATGGACTGTTCTTTGCCGGTCGCCTTATCTTTTGCCGATACGTTCAGTATGCCGTTTGCATCAATGTCAAAAGACACTTCAATCTGTGGCACACCGCGAGCGGCGGGTGGAATGTCCTGAAGATCAAAACGCCCCAATGATTTATTACCATTTGCCATTTCGCGCTCACCCTGTAATACGTGAACGGTCACCGCACTCTGGTTATCATCTGCCGTTGAAAACACCTGCGATGCCTTCGTTGGAATAGTCGTGTTTTTTTCAACCAGTTTGGTCATTACACCGCCCATGGTTTCGATACCCAAAGACAAAGGAGTAACGTCAAGTAACAGAATATCATTAACATCGCCGCCTAAAACACCACCCTGAATAGAGGCGCCCATGGCAACCGCTTCATCCGGGTTCACATCTTTACGCGCTTCTTTGCCGAAGAAGTTTTTCACCGATTCCTGAACCATTGGCATACGGCTCTGACCGCCGACTAAAATCACATCGTTGATTTCACCAACACTTAAACCCGCATCGGACAAGGCTGTTTTACACGGTGCAATCGTACGCTCTACCAAATCTTCAACCAGTGACTCTAGTTTAGCGCGAGTCAGTTTCAGATTAAGGTGCTTAGGGCCTGATGCATCTGCAGTAATATAAGGCAGGTTTACATCGGTTTGCTGACTATTAGACAGCTCGATTTTGGCTTTTTCAGCGGCTTCTTTCAAACGCTGTAGCGCTAATGGGTCATTGTGTAGATCCATGCCGTTATCTTTTTTGAATTCATCAGCAAGATAATCGATTAAGCGCATATCAAAATCTTCACCACCCAGGAAGGTATCACCGTTAGTTGCTAGCACTTCAAACTGATGCTCACCGTCAATTTCGGCTATTTCAATAATTGATACATCGAAAGTACCACCACCTAAGTCATAGACCGCAATGGTAGAATCGCCCTTAAGCTTTTTATCCATACCATAAGCCAGTGCCGCAGCCGTTGGCTCATTGATAATACGCTTAACTTCAAGACCGGCGATTTTACCCGCATCTTTTGTAGCCTGGCGTTGAGAATCATTGAAATACGCAGGAACCGTAACCACTGCTTCAGTGACTTCTTCACCAAGATAATCTTCTGCCGTTTTCTTCATTTTCTGAAGGATACGTGCGGCGACCTCTGGTGGTGCCATTTTATTGCCGCGAGATTCTATCCATGCGTCACCATTATCCGCTTTCAAAATTTTGTAAGGCACTAGTTTAATATCACGCTGCACAACTTCTTCATCGAAACGACGACCAATAAGACGCTTCGTGGCGAACAGGGTATTTTCAGGGTTAGTCACCGCCTGACGCTTTGCAGACTGCCCTACCATCACTTCATCACCTTCACCGAAAGCAACGATTGAAGGGGTTGTACGATCACCCTCAGAATTTTCAATAATCCGGGGTGCATCACCATCCATAATGGCGACACAGGAGTTAGTTGTTCCTAAATCGATTCCGATAATTTTTGCCATGTTTTGCTCCAAAATAGCTTAATTTTTAACTTAATCCTTAAATAAGGGCAGGTTTTTATTTTTCAATGCTTTTATATGTGTTTAATCTGTTTAAAGACGTCTCTCTGAGTATTAAAGAGAACCTGGGGGAGATTAAGCGGCAAAAGCCAATATCCTCACCCCACTCCTTTCCCCTTTATCACAGGAAACAGGAAGCCTACAACCCAATGCTAATCAGATGCTTTTGCTAATCAGATGCTTTCGACACCATCACCATCGCCGGGCGAACCAGACGATCATTCAACAAATAGCCTTTTTGCATAACAACCATCACCGTATTCGGCTCATGCTCATCGCTGGGCTGCATTGACATGGCCTGGTGATGGTCCGCATTAAACTTTTCACCGACCGGGTCTAGCTCAACGACATTAAATTTTTCAAATACACCGCTCAGCATCGTCAGGGTCAGTTCACTACCTTCACGCAAATTCTCAACATTGGCATTTTCCTGCTGCGCCGCATTAACCCCCATCTCCAGGCTGTCTTTAACCGCCAGCATTTCAGAGATGAATTTTTCCAATGCAAACTTGTGGGCGTTTTCCAAATCTTTCTGGGTGCGTCGACGAATATTATCCATCTCGGCTTTGGTGCGCAAAAGATGATCCCAATTTTCGGTGGCTTTCTTTTCCGCCGCGTCCAGGCGCTCAATCATCTCTTCAGGAGACAGTGCTTCGCCTTCAGTTTCATCAACCGCATCAAGAATTTCTTCTGCTGATAGAACTTCACCGTTTATAACTTCATCTTGTTGATTCTTATCGAGGTTTTCCTCGTTTGACATTGCCAGTTCTCCATCAAAATTTAGGTCTGTTAGCAATATGGGGATTCTCACCGGGGATTCAAGGGGGGTTAAATCAAAAGAAAAAACCTTATTTGTAAATAATCGCCATTCACCACAAACCACAGCATATTTGAAATAACGATTTTTGAATTTGATCACCCGGCATACCGGCTGGGCTTACCGGCTGGGCTTACTGGCTGGTCTCGTGGACTGGACTCTCAGACTGGGATCACATTCGGGGGTTACGCGTCGGGATTGAGCACCGAGACAAAGTTCCAGGGTTGCGACAATTTGCCACCTGTTCATAGCCAACGGTTTTTCATAGAGTATCAAAAAGCTTGAAAGGTACATTTACGCATGTTTGTTAATATTTTATCCCGTTCTAAAAAACACACCCCATTACAACTCACCACTTTAGCGCTTATCTCATCGATGCTCCCAACTACTTCATACGCCGAACAGTCAGTCGAGCCGTTTGAGGCCAGCATTACCGTAACCGGCACAAGAGAGGAAACGCTGCGTGCGGAAACGTCGGAAACGGTTGGACAGATAAGCCAGCAGTCGCTGCAGGAAACCAAACCAGCGCATCCATCAGAAATAATGGAGCGCATACCCGGAGTCCATATTAATGTCACCGGTGGCGAAGGGCATATGACATCGATTCGTCAGCCTATTTCCACAAAACCTTTATATCTCTATCTTGAAGATGGCATACCCACTCGCTCTACCGGTTTTTTTAACCATAACGCGCTGTATGAAGTCAACGTGCCACAGGCAGAAGGCATTGAAATCACTAAAGGGCCCGGAACATCCCTGTATGGCAGTGATGCCGTTGGTGGAGTAATTAATGTATTAACCCAGGCACCGCCACAGGACGCAGAGCTTAATTTATCACTGGAAGCTGGAGAATTTGGCTGGCGCCGTTTACTCACCAGCATGGGGAATAGCTGGGGTGATAATGGTGTGCGAGCGGATATAAACCTGACTCGCACCGATGGCTGGCGAGATGCAACCGATTATGATCGCCAAAGCGCAACACTGCGCTGGGATCATTTCTTACAAAGCGGTGGCAGTTTTAAAACCTTAGTCAGCACCTCAGATATCAGCCAACAAACAGCCGGCTCTTCTCGCTTGTCAGAAGACGATTACCTTAACGACCCCACTAAAAACCTGACCCCTATTTCGTATCGTGACGTAAAGGCGGCTCGGGTCTCAACGGCTTATGAAAAAGAAACCTATAACACCTTATTAAGTTTAACGCCTTTTGCCCGCCATAATTTTATGGAGTATATGCCGAACTGGTCGTTTAGTTATGACCCCAGCATTAAAGAAACCGTCAGCGACTCTGTTGGCCTGTTAGCAAAATATAGAATGGACTTTAAGCCCTACCGAACCCGCCTGATTGTTGGAGCCGATATCGATTACACCCCGGGTAGTCGTTTAGAGCACAGTATTGATGCCGTCCCAACCGGTGATATTTACGAGTCATTTACGCTAGGCCAGAAAATTTATGACTATGATGTAACCTACCAGGCCATTTCTCCCTATGTGCATATTGAGGCCTCACCCTGGAAAAAATGGCGGTTTAATGCCGGTTTACGTTATGACAACATGCAATACGATTACACCAATAATATGGCCGATGGCGCATTGGAGGTTACTCCAACAGGCACGCGATTCCCTCTCACCTATAATCACCCAGGCGACACTAAAGTCGATTTTTCTCACTTTAGCCCTAAGCTCGGAGCCACCTATCAATTCAGTGAAAAGCTCAATGGCTTTGCCTCATATCGTCATGCTTTTCGCGCCCCATCTGAGTCGCAAATTTTTCGCCCTGGCAGTAATGAATCTTCACTGGAACTAGAAGCGGTTAAAGCGGATAGTTATGAAATAGGTATGCGTGGCAACCCATTAAATACATTAAGTTATGAAATTTCAATTTATTACATGACGAAAAAAGATGACTTAGTGACTTATGAAGACCCCATTACAGAAGATCGCACAACGGTTAATGCAGGTGAAACATTACACCGCGGAATTGAACTGGGCTTAAACAGCCAGTTTGCCAAAGATTGGGCGCTGAGTGTGAGCTATGCTCGCAACAAGCACACCTATGAAAACTGGGTAGAAAAAGGTACTGACTTTAGCGGAAATGAAATCCAGTCTGCACCTGAAGACGTAGCCAATACACGAATTAATTATCGGCCTTCCCCACTCAATGGCGGGCGCATGGAATTAGAATGGGTTCACCTTGGTGAATACTGGATGGATCAGAGCAATACCGAAAAATATTCGGGCCATGATTTAATCAATATTAGATTAAACTATTTTGTCAGTAAGCAATTTGAAACCTTTATCCGCTTAATGAATGCGGCGGATGAAACCTATGCCACTTCCGCGTCCTATAGCCGTAGCGCTTCAACTTTTGCACCGGGTATGCCCAGAACAGTCTATGCGGGTGCCGAGTATAAATTTTAATGAAAAACATATTAAACATAATAACGAGTGCATTCATTATTCTGGCCTTACCTTCAAATAGTTTGGCCGCACATGGCCCCACTCAGACTTCAGCAAAAGCATCGGCCTTATGTGCCGATGTAAACCAACTCCCAACACTCGACTGTGCAACCGCACCGAGTGCCATATTTTCAAACGCGGGTCGCTTATGGGCGGCATGGTCTTATGCGGGCCATGTATACGTTAACTACTCCGATGATAATGCCGAATCTTTTAGCCCACCTGTCAGTGTTAATTTAATCCCTGAAAAAATATCTGCCCACGGCGAAAACAGACCCAAAATTGCATTGAATAATAGAGATGACATTTACGTATCATGGACAACACCACTCAAAAAACGCTTTAGTGGTCATGTACGATTTAGTTATTCAACTAATAACGCTAAAAGTTTTTCTACACCGGTTACAGTTAATGACAACCTTGAAATCACAGGTCACCGATTTGAAGCATTAAGTGTTGCAGAAAATGGAAATATATATTTAGCCTGGCTGGACAAACGTGACCGATTAAAGGCTAAAAAAGAAAATAAAAAATATCATGGCGCAGCGGTGTATTACACCTGGTCGGACAATGGCGGGAAAAACTTTTATAAGAACAAAAAATTAATTGATCACAGCTGTGAATGTTGCCGTGTAGCAATGGATACAGATTCTAAAAACATGCCGGTTGTTCTATGGCGAAATATCTACGACAAAAACACTCGCGACCATACACTGGTAAGCTTTGATACAGAAGACCAGCCCGCCAAACCGATTAGAGTTAGTTTTGATAACTGGCAAGTCGATGCCTGCCCGCATCATGGCCCTGATTTATCGGTATCTGAAGCCGATGCCTATCACCTGGTCTGGTTTAATAACGGCGCTGAAAACAATAGTTCTAGAAATAATAGTTCTGGAAATAATAGTTCTAGAAATAATAGTTCTGGAAATAATAGTTCTGGAAATAAAGGCTTATTCTATTCACGCATAAATAAAGACAAAACTCAAACAGCAGCTTACCACTTTGGCAACAACCTGGCATTAGCCTCCCACCCCAATGTCATTCATAAAGACAAACAAGTCTGGATCACCTGGAAGGAGTTTGACGGAAAAAAAGAAACAATATGGTCACAATACTCTTCAGATAATGGGGATAACTGGCAAAAGGCTATTTGGGTTGCGAGCACCTTAGCGGGTTCAGACTACCCTTTCTTACTCGCCAATGAAAACTCAGTCTATATTCAATGGAAAACAAATAAAGAAGGTTTTAAATTGTTTCCAATTTATGAATATACCGAGAAGATAGCAAAATGAAATTAGCTGGTTTTTTGATTCTCCTGTTAATATCTTCGTTTGCGACAGCCAATCAGTCACCCATACTATTTTCACAAAACAGCTACCATCAAATAACTGAAAACGAGCAATCATTTATTATGCTGATGTGGTCACTCGACTGCCCGCCGTGCATTGATGAGTTAATCATGCTGGGTGAAGTTGTTAAAGATCACCCGGATTTAAATCTGATTTTAGTCTCAACAGATTCAATATCGCGAACACATGATATTCATTCATTTATTGAGCAGGCTGGTTTAAAAACAATGAAAAGCTGGGTTTTTTCTGACATCTCTGCTCAGCATTTACGATATAGTATCGACCCATTGTGGTACGGAGAATTACCGCGCAGTTATTTTCATAGAAAAAACCAGCCGCGTAAGTCAGTCACTGGCCGATTACATAAACAACAAATTATTGCATGGTTAGAGAACAACTAATGCAGCGTCATTCAAATATAACACTGGGCATTATATTTTCTTTAGCACTACACGCCCTGGCATTTGCCTCATGGACAACCGATATTAGTTTTGATCACAGGGCAAAACCAACCGAGTCATTATCACATGAGATCAGCGTTAATCTAGTTAGATATGCTAAATCTGCCGCTGAGGTAATTACACCCAAGAATATTAAAACTGAGAACATTAAAACTGAGAACAATAAAGCTGATAACATTACGGCTGAAAGCATTATAAAGGCCGTAACAAAAAACACAGTTATAAGCCAAAAATTAATTACTAAAAATAGAAACCCCACCTTAACCAACACCACAAAAACCACGATTACCCCGATAAAGACAAGCAACAAAACAGAACACACAACCACCCCACCCGCAGAAGACACACTGTCTAAATCAAACTCCAGCCACACCCCAGCTATACGTAATGACAAAACAAATCAACCTGATTTAATTGCCCTGGAAAAACTAAAAACACTTAAGCAAAAAAATGAATATATCAAACGCCTACTTATCCATATTGAAGCCTATAAATTCTACCCTGGCTCAGCCAGGCGCCGATCAATTGAGGGGAATTTACACGTTACCTTTTTCCTCTCCGATAAAGGTGAACCAGACCAGCTGAGCATAAATGGCGGCAAATCTATTTTACAAAGAGCGGTACGTCAGGCACTAAATGACGCGTTACCTTTCCCTGAGCCCCCATCATCTTTACAGCTCAATCAACGCATTAGTTTCAACATGAACTATCAACTTCAACCATAACAACTTATGGGAAAAATAACGCAATAAAATCTCACTCACTACGGAATACCTTTTATAACTACCGGTTACAAATGTATTTATAAATTATTATTCTTTGATGCCAAACAGATATACTCGTTATTCTGCTCTTTATTCTGCTTAGCAACATACATTGCCTTATCAGCCTGTTCTATTAACGTGTCTGGCTCGCAGCCATGCTCTGGATAAATAGCAACACCAATACTCACTCCCGATTTTATTATTTGATCTTTAATACTGTACGCGGAACCTAAAGATTCGACAATTTTTTTAGCGACAAGCAACGGGGCAGCACTATCGGTTACTCCCGGAATCAGAACAGCGAATTCATCACCACCGATTCGACACACTGTGTCCTCCTCACGTAAACAAACCTGAATTCGTAATGCGACTCTTTTTAGCAACTCATCTCCCATGAGATGCCCATACGTATCATTCACTTTTTTAAACCCATTCAGGTCAAGCAACATTAGAGAAAACATTTCTTTATTACGTTTGCTTCGAGCAATAAGTTCTTTTAGGCGATCACTAAAAATCACTCTATTAGGCAAGCCTGTTAAATAGTCAATAGTTGCCAGTTTATCAAGACGCTCATAAATATTGGTTAATGTATTCAAAAAACTACTGAAACCAATTTTACTTTCATCATGCTCTCTACCATCGAGCTTTATATGGTGCATTGTCCGACTCAAATTATTTAATGGCTTCAAAATAGATTGCCGAATAAAAAGATAACTGACCAGCATAGCCAGCGCAATTGTAGACATTGAAATAACTATCATAGAAAACCGTACATTATTTAACGTTCTTTCAAAAGACCCCATATTGCTTAATAATTCAATTTTTAACGCCTGTGAATAATTCAAGCCCGACAAATAACGAATAGCATGAACATAAGATTTTTTGTTCTCCAGGGCCGCCCAATTATCTGACTGGTATAACACTTTGTTATTCGCATCAGACAATCTAATGGGTTGATTAAAGATGGTTTCAAGTTTAGTCAGGTTATACTCTGGTTCTATTACAATTTGCATATAACCCACTTGATCGAAAATTGAGCCCACCGGAATAATGGTGGAAAGAAAAAGTTTATTATTCTTAACACATTGACCTTCTATTATTTTTGAACGTGCGGCCCCTTGTCGACTTGACGCCTGCTCAATAAATTCCGAGCATAAATTTCTGGCATCTCGCACAGGGCGAGTAACAAGTTGATTAAAGTTTTTATCGAAAATATAGATTGAGTTTATTTTGATAAAACCCATGGTGACAAAATAACGATTTTGTTGCTCTTTAATATAAAAATTTAAACGTTGATCATTTTTATTTTTAACTGCATTTTGAAATTTTATTTCATTTTGTACTGACAGCACCAGTTCCTTACTTATTTTCTTTGCTTCCAATATCTGTTTATCGACCTGTATATCCAGCAATTGATTAATCGACATTTGATGATTTTCATATGCTAATACACGAAATTGATTTATCGTCACATAAACCAGAAAAATACCGACACCACCTAAAGAGAATAGTAACAATGCCAGACTTTTTTTGAGACTAATACCTGAATGACTGAACATAATATTATTCTTTCACATAGGGGAATTTATTAATTATCCATTCATCTAAACCACCTCGAAACCAGAACACCTGGCGATACCCACAACCGAGTGCTATTTTAACTGCAGCTTCACTACGTTTACAGCTCACACCATTACAGTAAAAGATAACCGGATGCGCTTTATCAGATATATGTTTTTTTAGTATATTGCAATTAGTCTGCGTATTTGGTAACGCAATTGAACCCTGTATATAACCTTGCTTTCGATCAGCTACGTAACGAGAGTCTATTAGCACGGATTTTTTGTTTGTTGATACCATTTCAACAACTTGTGTAGCTGAAACCACGCTTGCCCCATCAATAGACTGTGGCGCAATATGATGTTCAGATTTGTCAGTATTGAAGTCTGCATCCGGATCAGCAATGGGGTCCGCCAATATTAATAGCGGAAACAGGAGACTGATGAGGAGTAAAAACTTAAAAATCATAATCATATTTTAATGAACAATATTATACCTGAGTATAGTTGTATTTTATTCGTTTTGAGAATGCCCTGCTGTATAGCTTGCTGCATGGAATGAGATGCCCTTTTTGCATTTTTTAGACGTTGAACAATAAATTCATTTACTCTCATGCCCCAATGCCAAACTCAAAAAGCGCGCGGTAATATCCACTGCTGAAATCACTTTACTGTATTCCATTCGTGTCGGCCCAATTACGCCTAATACCCCTAGCGGCTGCTCTTTGGTTCCATAGGGCACAGATATCACACTAATATCATCCAGTCCCTCTATACCGGCTTCTGAACCAATAAATACCTGCATATCATCCGCCTGTATGCAGCGATCCAGTAGCCCCAACATGTCGCGTTTATTTTGAAACACTTGAAATAGCTGCTGTAATTGATGGGCATTATCCGCTTCATTGAAGCGAATCAAATTAGCCTGCCCTTGCAAACGATAGGTTTCATTTTCTGCATCCGGCTTTAACGCCTGGTCTGCCAGATTAACTGCTGCCGCCATCAACTCATCCACCTGCGTTCTGGCGCGACTCATTTCTTTCACTAACAGAGCACGAATTTGAAAAATATCCTTACCCATAAAATGCTGATTTAGATAGTTTGAAACTTTTATCAGTTCATCTTGTGTGTAATCTTTATCCACGTGCACAATTCGGTTTTGCACATCTTTTTCGTTGACCACTAAAATCGCCAGAATTTTTTTATCCGGCAGAGGTAAAAATTCGATGCGGCGTAAATTTAACTGACCACTTTTAGGTAGTGTTATGACACCTGCCATCTGGGTAATATCCGACAGCAAATTATTTGCCATATTAATCAGCGTGTCTTTATCCTGGTCGGCATTGAGCTGCAGTTTTAATTTATCTTTAATCGCTGCTTCTATCGGACTAAATTCAAGCATCGAATCCACATATACACGAAACCCCTTGTTAGTGGGGACGCGACCGGCTGAAGTATGCGGCGCGCTAACCAGACCCATGGAGTCAAGATTAGCCATCACATTACGAATGGTGGCAGTAGAAATATTTAAACCGGCGGTTTCCGCGAGGGTTTTAGAACCGACCGGCGCACCTTCACCAACATAGCAGTTGATGAGTGTTTTTAATAAATATTGAGACCGCTCGTTGAGCGGCCTTGAGATGAATGGTAATTTACCTGAATTGTTCGACATGTGTATTTTTTGCTATGCAGACCGAATGCAACTCACCAGCCCACACACGCAATCCGCTATAACGCTTTTAAGTGACCGCTTTCTATCGTATAAATTGTGTCCATTTTTTTCGCCAACTCCATATCGTGTGTTACCACAATTAAGCTGGTGCCAAATTCTTTATTCAGACGTAATAATACCTGTATCACCTGTTCAGCGGTATTACTATCCAGGTTGCCGGTGGGCTCGTCAGCGCAGATGCAACGTGGTTCATTAATCACTGCTCGGGCAATTGCCGCCCGTTGTCGCTCGCCGCCGGAAAGTTCGGCGGGCTTATGGTATTTACGCCGGGTCATGCCAACTTTATCCAGCAATATCCCCGCTTTATGTATTGCCTGCGAAGGGCTGGTACCCCGAATGAGTGCGGGCATCGCAACATTTTCTTCTGCACTGAACTCAGCCAGTAAATGATGAAACTGATAGACAAAGCCCAGATAATTATTACGTACCTTGCAGCGGGCATTTTCTGGCATATTCAGCAAATCTTTATCATCAATAAATACCTGCCCTGATGTCGGCTTATCCAGGCCACCCAGCAAATGCAGCAGTGTGCTTTTACCCGAACCAGACGCCCCCACTATGGCAATTTTTTCACCGGCTCTAACTCTAAGATTAATGTTTTTTAATATTTCCAGCCGGTTACCACCGCCCTCATTGAAGGTCATGCACAAATCAATGGCCTCCATCACGATGGGCGAACCCGTACCCGAAGGGAACATTTGCGATTCTGAAAAAGGATCAAATGCAGACATTATTCATACCTCAATGCATCAGCAGGCTGAATTTTGGCCGCACGATAAGCGGGATAAATGGTTGCCAACACTGACAAACCGAATGCCGAACCTGTATAGGTTAATACATCGGATAAATGCAGATCAGATTTTAGTTCGGTAATATAATAAACATCTGCAGGTAGAAATTTGGTATTCATCAGGCCCTCAACAAAGCCGACGATCTCATTTACATTTAAGGCCACCGGCACACCCAGTGCGACACCTAACATTGTACCCACCAGTCCAATCACCACACCCTGCACGATAAACACCCACATTAAACTCGTCGGTGTCATGCCAATGGTGCGCAAAATAGCGATATCGGCCTGCTTGTCATTCACCGTCATGACCAGGGTTGAAATAATATTAAAGGCAGCGACAGCCACAATCAGTAACAAAATAATAAACATCACGACTTTCTCGGTTTTCAAAGCCTTGAATAAATTGCTGTGCATTTTGGTCCAGTCACGCACCCAATAATCTTCGCCGAGGTTTTTTTCTAATTCGTGAGTCACTTCATAGGCACTAAACATGTCGTCGAGTTTGAGACGCACCCCTTCAACCCGGTCGCCAATGCTGAATAGTTTCTGCGCATCCTGCATATGAATAATTGCCATCGAACGATCAAACTGATGCATGCCGGCTTCAAATACACCCACAACGGTGAAGCGTCTTAAGCGTGGCATTACGCCCACCGGTGTCACATTCGCTTGCGGCGTAATAACGGTGATTTTTTCACCTTCGAAAACCCCCATTGCATTGGCGAGTTCGCGCCCCAGAATAATGCCGAACCGGCCGGGTTTTAAATCAGTCAACCGACCTGAGACGATTTTATCGCCAATTTCAGACACGCCCTTTTCCAGCTCGGGTACCACGCCACGAATAATTGCACCGCTGACTCGATTGCGGTTGCTGAGCATCGCCTCGTTTTGAGTAAAGGGTGCGGAATCAATCACATTGGGGTGTTTTGCGACTTTAATTTGAATGGATTGCCAGTCTGTGAGTTTACCATCCTGGCCAGTCACGGTGGCGTGAGCCGTCATGCCTAAGGTGCGCTCGCGCAGCTCTTTACCAAAACCATTCATAACAGAGAGCACCACAATCAGTGCTGCCACACCTAATGCTATACCCAACATGGAAACTAAAGCGATAAATGACACAAATCCATTACGACGTTTGGCTCGTGTGTATCTAAGGCCGATAAAAAGCTCTTTCGGTCTAAACATATCAATAAGGGGTTCTTAAATTATTATTCGTTAAACTGATTAAAAATTTTAATCAAAAAATATAACCACATGGTTATTCGTTTATAGCTTTACGGGAATCACCCGGTTTATGGTTAACCCTGCCGGGTCAACATTTGCCCCGTAAGCAATAACTTCAACCCCTTCCTTAACGGCTTCTCTCAGCAATCGACCGTATTCAGCATCTACTGAATCCGCCGGGGTCACAAGGTTAACATCAGTGCGCATGATTATAAATAGAAGAACGGCCCGATCACCACATTTAACCTGTTGAATTAACTCACGCAAATGTTTTTGGCCGCGTTTTGTCACCGCATCGGGGAAGCTGCCGATACCCTCATGTAAACTCAGCGTGACATGCTTTACCTCAACAAAGACATTTCGCCCTGAATAAGTGAGAACAAAATCAACCCGGCTGCCCTCTTCACCATAAGGCACTTCACTACGACAAACATCAAAACCCTGCAGTTCCTTAATTTGATTTTTATTTAAGGCTTCAAGCGCCAACTTATTAGTAAGACCCGTGTTAATACAGGCGAGCACACCCGGCTTCACTTCAACTAACTGCCAGCTATGGGGATATTTTCGCTTTGGATTATCCGACACACTAAGCCAGACATTGGCTCCATCCGGCATGCAACCGGTCATCGCACCGGTATTGGCGCAATGCGCGGTAATTTGCGAGCCATCCGCTAAAATAATATCGGCCAAAAAACGTTTATAACGTTTTATTAATTTGCCTTTGATTAAAGGCGATTCAAATTGCATAAAAACCCTGTTTGCATCACGCGTTGTGGCAAGAAATTATAATCTATTCTTACGATGATAATTTATCTAACTTACAACCGGTTAACGGACACGGTGCTTATCATTTTTATACCCCGCATAGTCACCCTAAATTAATGTTAATGTTGTCACCTGAGTGACAGATATAAGCAGCCGACATTGCTATAAATTATCATGTGGTGTTAATTATAAACACGTGTACTTAAAAAGAGCTAAATATGAAAATATCTTTTCACGGTGCCGATCAGGGCGTCACCGGTTCATGCCACTTACTTGAATGTGCGGGTAAGCGCATATTAATCGACTGCGGAATGTATCAGGGCGGTAGAGAACTGGTTGCCGAAAATACCGAACCCTTTGGCTTTGATCCAGCATCCATTGATTATCTGCTGCTCACCCACGCACACCTGGATCATTGCGGGCGCATCCCATTGTTAGCCAAAAGAGGCTTCAAAGGCGAAATTATTACCACCGCCGCAACGGTTGAACTGGCTCGACTCGTCATGCTGGATTCTGCCGGTTTACAGGAAGAAGAGGCGCGTTACAGGTTACGCAAGGCAAAGCGTGTTGCAAACTATTCATCATCGCTGGCCGATATTCAACCTTTATACACCACCATGGACGCCTTAAATAGTCTGGATTATTTCGGTCGTAAAGTGAGTTACGATCAATCGATAGAATTAACAAAAGGTATCAAAGCCACTTTTATTGACGCTGGACATATTCTGGGCTCCGCCAGTATCGTGTTAGAACTACAGGAGCAAACACACCAACATAAAATTTTATTTTCCGGTGATCTGGGTTACAGCAACCGTGCAATTTTACGCAATCCTGCAACACCGCCGCAAGTAGACACGGTGGTCATGGAAACCACCTATGGCGATCGTTTGCATAAACAATTACAACCTTCAATTGATGAGCTTTATGAAATTATTAATGACACAATTGGTCGCGGCGGCAATGTTATTATTCCCACGTTTGCACTGGAGCGTGCCCAGGAAATTTTATATTATTTGCGCGAGGGCGTGAACTCACATGCGATAAAACATTTCACCAATGTATTTCTGGATTCACCCATGGCGATTTCTGCCACACAAATATTTGAACGCCATCCTGAGTGTTACGACCAGGCCACACTCCAAGTGGCCGCGGGCAATAGAGACCCGTTTAATTTGCCCGGCCTGCGCTTTACCCGCGAGACAGCTGAGTCTATTGCCATTAGCCAGATAAAAGGTGGCGCGGTCATTATGGCAGGTTCGGGGATGTGTACGGGGGGACGGGTGCGCCATCATTTAAAACATAATTTATGGGGCCGCCGAAACAGCGTTGTGTTTGTTGGATATGCAGCCAGTGGCACCCTGGCCCGGCGTATTATTGATGGCGCGCCGCGGGTAAAAATTTTTAGTGAGGAAATACCGGTGAACGCCAGCATTCATACGATTGGTGGTTTCTCTGCACATGCGGATCAGGCAGAGTTACTTGCCTGGCATCAACATACCGGTAATCCAAAAACCACTTTTCTGGTGCATGGTGAAGAAAACAGCATGAGTATTTTTGCCCATAAACTACAACAGACTCAAGTCATAATGCCACGTCTGGGAGAGGAATTTGTGCTGGATTAAAACGCCTATTTTTAGGCCTTTCACAAAGCGATGAGCAGGAATCGCCAGTCAAACTCTTCCACAAAATGATCGGTTAAAAAACCGGCTTAAACATTCCCTACCTCCATCAATCAAGCCATAAAGACCGTTCCCCCACTTTTTCATTAGCATTTCTTAGAAAACAATATCGAGTTTTATAAACTATTATTGGGTGTGCAATAGAGGACCTTATATTTAAAAACCTAATTAATGCGTTTTACTGAGTCATCAATCACCTTTAATAATGGAAACTCCAATGGGATTACAACCGATATATTCTAAATTAGCCAAAACCAGCATGTTTAGCTTAATCGTAACAGGCTATGTTCTATTTCTGATGGGCTGTGAACCTGATTCCGGTCACTCACATGCTAGCAAAGTTGAGAGCCAACTCGATGTGGTTAGTATTGGCCGACTGATTTGTGGAGGCCATTTACCACTGGCGATAGTCGAGAAAAAATATCAGGATCAACTGAAAACCTTTAAGTTGCATACTGTACAAAACCACGACTGGAATGATGTGATTGCGGACATGAAGTCCGGTCGGCTCGCGGGCACTTTTATCTTGGCTCCTCTGGCAATGAACCTGATTCACGAAGGCTTTCCCGGCAAAATTGTGCTGATGGCCGATCGAAATGGCAATGGCTTTGTATTGTCTAATAAACTTAAATCGATCAGTGATCTGAAAAAACAGAAGGCCATCATTGCCGTTCCTCATATTTATTCTCAACATCACGTTTTGCTGCATACCGTATTGAAACAAAACGCCATTCCCGAAGACAACATCACAGTACTGGGCATGCCTCCCAGGGACATGATTAACTCTCTACGTAATGGAGAAATAGACGGCTTTATGGTGGGTGAACCAGAGGGAAACCGGTCTATTAGCCAGGGCATCGGCTGGATGGCGGCCATTTCACCACAAATCTGGAAGAACCATATGGACCATGTGTTTCTGGCATCAGACCGTTTTATTAAAGAGCAACCGGAGAAACTTCAGGAATTGGTGAACCAACTGGTTCGGGCTGCCGAGTTTATTGAAAAAAACCCGCATGAAGCCGCCGTAATGGGTGAAGATTATACCGGCGCACTAGCCAATGTATTTGAAAAGGTGCTCACCACGCCACCCGACTGGATTACTTATACCAATATGGTGGCGGATGAAAATGATATGAGCTCTATGGCTGAAAAGCTGGTCAATATGAAATTGTGGCCCAAGGTGCCAGAAAATTTAATCAAGGATTATTTCGACATGGGCTTCGCCCTAAAAGCAGAACAGACGATGCGAGCTAAATAGTAAAAAATGAAAGTACGCCTATCTCTACAACAAATATGGACGCTTATTGTTTTATTTGCCGTGATTACGCCTGTTGTAATTCTGATGAGCTGGTATGGAACATCGATGTACAAAAACCAGTTAAACAGCGCCTTAACAATAGAGCATCAGGCTAATGAATTTTTAAAAAATCAAATTGAATCTGAACTCAGACGTTTCAAAACAATAATCAAAAACAAAAGTGACGCATTCTTAATCCAGGTAAACCAGCTTGATAATCCCGAATCTTTAAAACAAATATATTCATTGATGAGAGTCATGCGGCAAAGGGAGACTGCAATTCGCGGCGTAATGCTACTCTCTGAAGATGCCGGTATAATCGCTGTAGTTGATTCCGCTGCTAGCTTTCCAGAGGCTAAAATTTTATCTGCTGAAGAAAAGCGTACTACCTCAGAAAACTGGTGGGGCCAGCAAAAAATATCAGAACGTCCTGAAGTGATTATTCCTTCCCTGGGTCGAACCTATATTGGCTCTCTAAAGCATCACGAAGGCGACGTATTTTTTACAATAGCGATACCCATTTCACAACCTGTAAAAGCCATATTTATTATTAAACTCGATGCAAGAAAACTTTTACAGCTCCACACATATAAAGAAAGCGCTACCACGACCGAAAAAACTCGACACTATATATTAGATCGTCGTGGCAGTTTAATTACCAACATCGTTAATAGTGATTATAAATCGGGTGAGCTAATGACGCACCTGGCAATAACCCGCACCGCTTTAATCGGTGCTAAATGGCCAACTGATGTTTCTTACATTGGGGTAAACAATCACCCCGTGTATGGCACACTAACGACCATCCCCTCATTGAACTGGACATTAATATCAGAGATTAGTGTAGAGAGAATTATGCAGCCCATTTGGGCATCATTACAAGACATGTTTATGGTGACATTGCTTGGGCTCACTATCTTTATTTTGCTGGTATTACGTCTGGCAAAAAAATCCTTAAAACCCATGAAGCAGGCTTGCAAAGCCATTGATCAGGTTGCCAAAGGTGATTACGGATATCATCTAAAATCGATGGGTATACGCGAATTTGATGAGATGGCAACGGGCATTAATCACATGGCCGAAGCGCGAATGCTGGCAGATAAAGCACTGCAGGAAAGTGAACAGGATCTTATTATTACCCTTAACAGTATTGGCGATGCCGTAATCACCTGCGATAAACAGGGCTGTGTGACCCGTATGAATCCCGTTGCTCAGAAGCTCACCGGCTGGTCAATAGAGGAATCTCGTGGGCTACCCATAAAATCGGTTTTTTCTATAGTTAATGCCTCTACTCTCGAGCCTATCCCTAACCCGGTTGATAAAGTACTGTCCACGGGAGAAACCGTTTACCTGAGCAATCACACCACCTTAATTGCAAAAGATGGTAGCGAGTATCAGATTGCCGATTCTGCTGCACCCATACGTAACGGTGACGACACCATACTCGGCATGGTTTTGGTGTTTAATGATGTAACCGAACAATACCAGCTGCGAAAACAAGCAAAGTTAGCACAACAGACATTAATTAATAAAGAAAAAGAGCAACGGGAAGTACTCGATTCTATGTATGACGCGGTAATAAGCATCGATGAAAGCGGTGCGGTATTAAGTGCAAATAAATCCGCTGAAAATTTATTTGGTTATCCTTTTGAGGAAATAAAAGGTAGAAATGTAAATTATTTAATGCCTGAACCTTTTGCTTCTGAACATGATGGTTATTTGAGGAATTATTTTGAAACCGGTGAAGCTCGGGTAATTGGTTTGGGCCGAGAAGTAAAAGGCAAGCGTAAAAACCAGGAAATCTTTCCAATGCGGTTATTTGTTGCAGAGCTGCCCAGATCAGCCGATGGTAAACGCTGTTTTGTTGGCTCATGTGTTGACCTTACCAACCTTAAACAACAGGAAGAACAACTCAAGCGCAGTCAGAAAATGGATGCATTGGGTAAACTTACCGGTGGCGTGGCACATGATTATAATAATATGCTGGGTGTTGTTTTGGGTTATTCCGAGTTATTAGAATCTGAATTAAGTAAGCAGCCTAAACTGGCTAACTATGCAAACCGAATTACTCAGGCTGGCCAACGAGGCGCAAAATTAACTAACAAGCTACTGAGTTTTTCTAAGCAGGAAAGCACCGATGCGGATTCGACAAATATTAATACCTTAATCTGTGACATGCAGCATATGCTGGAAAAAACCTTAACTGTGCGCATCAAGCTGACGCTAGATTTAGAAGATAATCTGTGGCCAGTCTGGCTGAGTTCGGCAGACATGGAGGACGTAATTCTTAATATGGCCATCAATGCCATGCATGCCATTGACGGGAATGGCACGTTAACGATTCAAAGCCAAAATAGCCGGGTTAATCGACTGGATGCCGGGCTATTGGGTCTGTCTGAACCGGGCGACTATATCAGGCTAGCTATCAAAGATACGGGTTGCGGAATGAATCAAGCAACTAAAGATAAAATATTTGATCCCTTTTTTTCAACTAAAGGCGATAAGGGTACAGGCCTGGGTTTAAGTCAGGCGTATGGTTTCGCTGAACGCTGCGATGGTGCAATAAAAGTTTACTCGGAATTAAATAAGGGTTCCGAGTTCGTATTTTATATACCGCGATATTTTGAAAACTCGTCTGAAAATACAAAAATGCAAAACACACCGAAACTAAACTTTAAAGGCGAAGAAACCGTTTTAGTTGTGGATGATGAACAAGCACTGCTAATTCTTAATCGTGAAATACTAAGCAATCAAAACTATACTGTTTATACCGCTGACAGCGCAAAGCAGGCCTTGAAAATTTTGCAAACAGAATCCATTGATCTTTTGCTATCAGATGTACTCATGCCGGAAATGGATGGCTTTCAACTGGCTGCTATAGTACAAAAAAAATACCCTCATATTAAAATACAACTAGCCAGTGGCTTTTCTGATAATAAACATACAGATCTGGTCGATGATAACCTGCAGAAAAACTTACTTCATAAGCCTTTCAACTCGCAAAAACTATTGCAAAGAATCAGACAATTACTGGATGGAGATGAAATACAAACTATAAAAAACATAACCAAAATAGAATTTTAAACTCTCATAATATTTGCTTTTCCATTTGCTATACAAGCTCAGACTTCATCTGACAAATTGTTTCTTAGCACCAATATACTCTGGCTTTAGGCAATGACTCAAATTAGCCAGAAGTGGAAGGTCGTTTTATTGCTAATTTCGATGCTCAATTGCCCTGTTAAGGAACATGACCATCAGGGACAGTCCGCTTCAGGGTGTTTTGAGACCCTTATCTACAGAAAATATTGTCAAATTAACGCTAAGGCTATTTTGAAATAGTCCAGATTCGGTTTGAGCGATTACACAGTAACCATAAAAAATCATGTGCCCTCAATAATTTTAATCTCACTAAAATTTCCAGTTAGATTTCCAGTATTACTTTCCGTAAATCAACTATGCTGCACCTGTTTAACCCAACGCACAATATCCGCTGCACCCATGGCACCGGCCTGCCGAGTAATTTCCTTACCGTGTTTAAAAATAGCAAGGGTGGGAATACTTCGAATAGAAAACTGCGATGCGATGGCCTGCTCATTTTCGGTATTCAGTTTACCTAATCTAAAATACGGCTCAAGTTCAGCACTCGCCTGTTGAAATGCCGGCGCCATCATTTTGCATGGGCCACACCAGGGTGCCCAGAAATCAACCACTAAGGGTATGTCGTTTTTAAGAATATGCCTGTTAAAACTAACACTGCTTAATTCCAGCACTTGCGCACCAAACAAAACATTGTGACATTTTCCGCACTTCGGATTATCTGCAAGCCGCGCCATGGGAATACGGTTAACTGCATTGCAATGCGGACATACGATATGTTGTGCCTCACTCACGCTTTAATCTCCAGTATGCTAATTAACTTTTGAACTACATTATTAAAATGTAGTTGTTTATTAAATGTTTGTGTTTTTAAGTATGCTTAGTTCTGATTCCAGCTGTTCAATTTGCTGTAAAAGATCCAGCACCAAAACCACTCCCGCAAGGTTAATATTCAGATCACGCTGCAACCGCCTTGCCGTTTGCGCTTTTAGTAAACTGTCAGCCGAAAAACGCCAGGGTGTATTTTGTGACTTATGGCGCTTGTGAGAAATGACCTCAAGCCCACCTTCATCTACCAGCTCAATAATCCACTCAGCAGAGCTGCAACAGGCGTAACTCAATTCACTTAAACTGAGTTCAACTTGCTCATCGAGTAGTACCCCACTTAATGTTTTTTGATTCATTTTTTATACTCCCAGTTTGCTGCGCGGATTATAAGACAAATCCTGTTGCATGGTTTTGTACAACTCGCGAGCTTTCTCTGAGTTTGCGGGTGGCAGTGTTATCTGAATAACCACATAAAGATCCCCTGGTGTTGCGCCCGGAATGCCTTTAGATTTTAAACGCATTTTCCTGCCATTGGGTGTGTCCTCTGCAATTTTTAAATCAACTGAGCCCATCGGTGTTGGGACGTTTATTTTTGCACCCAGCGCCGCCTCCCAGGGTGTCACTGGCACATCAAGGTACACATCATGCCCCTGCACCCGATAGATACTGTGTGGATTAAATTCAATTTCAAGATACAAATCCCCGGCGGGTGCCGAACCCATACCTGCAGAACCCTGGCCGCTTAAACGAATGTGCTGCCCCTGTTTTACGCCTTTAGGTATTTTAACATTGAGAATGCGTTGTTTATTTATAACGTTCCCACGGTTATCAATTTCCGGCGATTGCAGCGTTATACTTCGAGTCCCTCCCTGATATGCGTCCTCCAGATCAATAAACACTTTTGCATGATGATCTTCACCCCGCGCCTGATATGCGCGTTGATGTTGTTGAGACTGATTTTGGCCTCCATGCTGGAAGCCCTGCTGGAACCCATGGCCAAATAAAGATTCAAAAAAATCACTGTAATCTCCATCATTACCACCGGTAAATCCGCCACCATTAAACTCAAACCCCTCATCCCAGTCTGGTGGTGGATTAAAGTCCTGACCGGCTTTCCAGTTTTTACCTAGCTGGTCATAGGCCGCACGTTTTTCCGGGTCTTTCAATACCTCATAGGCTTCACCCAATTCTTTAAAGCGGACTTCAGCATTGCTTTGTTTACTGACATCCGGGTGATATTTACGTGCGAGTTTTTTATAGGCGCGTTTAATTTCTGCCTGAGTGGCCGCTTTTTTAACACCAATAACCTCATAGTAATCTTTAAAGTCCATAAACGCTCCACAGTAAAAACATCTTTTTCAATTACACTGTGTTAATTTAACTAATATGCATAAGCAGAGCTGTCACTTGTGTGACATTTGATTAATATATATTTGTACGAAATGATGTACTTTGACTTAAAGTAAATTGTCCTTAGTTTGTTTTAAATTAGTCATATTCTGATTATTCTTAACAGGAATTAAAATATGAAAAGAGACCCGGTTTACTACACCCACTGCAAAAATGTACTGTTAAATACCCGCTTGTTTGCAGGTTTAGATGAAGCGGTGTTGGATGACATGCTGTCGCTGTTCAGGCGCGATACCTGGCGACGGGGTGCTCAGCTTGATGCAGAATTATTTAAAGACCGGTTTTATATCATTATTGAAGGCCGGTTAGAGATATGTCGGGTAAACCCGGATTCGGGCAAGAGCATTTCACTTGCATTACTCGGCCCGGGCGATGGCATTGATGTTGTGACCCTGTTGAATAATGAGCCTCACGAAATGCAGCCCATGACTATCGATGATGTTTCTCTAATTTCAGTCCCGATCAAAGATGCCCGTGACTGGATTGACCGGCATCCGGAGTTTAATCGTAACTTTCTTCCCTACCTGGGAGAGCAAATGCGCAGGCTAGAAGACTTAAGCACCGATTTGGCTTTATACGACACCATGACCCGATTGGCACGTTTGATTTTGCGTCACCTGATTCCACACTCAAAAAGTTCAATCAACCAGGCTTACTCACTTGATTTAATAAATGATTTACACGACGAATCACTGGCGCGCATGGTAGGGTCAGTGCGACAGGTGGTGAATCGCCATCTGCAGCACTGGCGAAAACAGGGTATATTGCATAAGAAAAATTTTAAAACAGAGGTTACCGAGCTCGAAGCACTGCATGAATACGCCAGTGTTAGCCATGATCAGCTCAAATCAAAACGTCATTAAATTTTTGCATATTTAACGACTCGGTTGTCACTTAAGTGACAGTCATTTAATTTGATTTATTTCATAGTATATAAAATTATGTACAGGAAATAGTTTTAAGTCCTGGCTAATCGTAGCTATTATTGACTGGTATGAAAAATTAAAGCAATGAAAAATGTAAGCTGTATATCAATTTATGCCAATGCTCAGAGTTGTCGTCTGGCGATTAATAAATTACAGCAGACAATGGGTAAATTGCACAACATTAGCATCATCTCTCAAAAAAAGAGCTGCGATGGAGTAACTGACTTATTAGCTAACACCAACTTATTCGAGGTGCCCGGAATAGGCCAGTTACTAGTGGCTGAAAACTTACTGAGTTTAACCCTGAATACAACCCCGGATATACTCCCGGACATACTCCCCCATATAAACCAGAAAAATTTGAAAACTAGCGATAACTATACTGATTTAAGCTTAAATAAAAATCAAATAGAGATATTACTTATTAATATAGGCGTACCCACAAAAAACATAAGCGATTACCAGCAGGCGGTTAAGGATAATAAGATGTTGCTTTTGTTTTATGGTGAGCAGAACCAGGTGGAGCAAGCCAGTGAGTTGATGCATACGGACAGCCAACAAGTCACAGTGCATCGTGTCTGATGCGTACTACAATCTGATACAACAGCGAATTAAATTTATTATCAATATTTAGTATTTTCTAATGAATTAATTTAAATATTGTCTACACTTTAAGAACACATATAGTTATATCACTCGTATTCAGTTAACTAAAAAAAACCAACAGATCACCCTTATATGCCTCAATTTATGACAGGGTTAAAAGTGGCCGCACCCATCTCATCATAGATGACTCTGCAAACGTTAACGAAATATTATTTCAACAATGAACCGTAGGACTCTCGCATGATACCAAGCCACAAAGCATTTTTATTCGCATTAGCCATTATATTTATTTTTAGCCTGTCACCAACCACTTTCGCTAGCACTTCAATCAACGAAATGTCAGAAGGCTGTAAATCTTGCGTACGAGGATATGACTGTAGCCGCATTAACAAAACCTGCAATGCCACCTGCAAAGCCAATTTATATGGCAAGGAAATTGACTTAGACTCATGCAGAGCTGGCTGCATTGGGAAACTAGAAAGGTGCTTGCTGGATGCAAATAAATCCTGCAAATTTTACTGTGCCGATTAATACATTTATAAAAAAACACTAACCATATGTTTTCACATCAGAAACAAAAAAGCACCCTCTCATAATTATTTATAAGAGGATGCCCTGTTAATACCTTAACCGAATTTTATTAAGAAATTTTTCCGGGATAGTCAGCAATACCCGGGTTATCTTTTATACCGATTAAAGTCGGATGATTAATTTTCGGTAACCGCAGCACATCATCAGCACCACGATTTTTGACAATGTAGTCATGAACCACATCCCACATTAAACGCCCGCTGGGTGCTTTTCCAACAGAAGCCCAACCGGCAACTTTATATACCTGCTTGGGATCAATAGCATGACCGTTGTCAAGTTTGGCATTAGTAATACGTTCATATAATGGCTGGGACGGGTCAATAGTGTAATCCATACCACCAATGCGCACCATGTCTCCACCGGATTGCAAATAAGGATCAACGTCAAACAGGTTGTCAGCAACACCTTCTAAAATACGCAATAAATCACGTCCCGTCATTTCACTCACGTAGGTTTCGCCATAAGTAATCGCGCACTGAGTCATCACATCTTCCATCGTGATCCAGTCACCTTTCAGTGTTGTGGTGCCCCAACGCACACCAGCTGACATAGATACATCTGCCTTATGTTCTTCACGCAGCGCATTACACAAGATTTGATCCCAGGTACCCATGAAATTACCGCGACGATATAATAAACGATCGGCGATAGCTAATTTTTCATCCAGTATTTCCCGGTATGTTTTACCTAAGCGACTTTCATTATAAAATTGTTTTTGTACACGGCTTTCAACAATGTTTTTGTCGTAAACGGTTTCGCGCAGCTGATCTAAATAAGCCTGCATTTCTTTATCAGCTGGCAGCCAGTCGGTGATAACAGGCAGCATTTTGTAATCCATGGAAATCAGTTTTCCATTTTGAATATCAAAATCCATCACCCCAACAAACTTACCATTAGAGCCAGCATTGGTGACTAAGCACGTTCCACCGTCTACATTTTTAACTTCAATTGGTTTAGGGATGCCGTCATGGGTATGGCCGCCGAAAACTGCATTTAAGCCCGGAACGCGTTCTGCCATTTTTATATCTACGTCCATGCCGTTGTGAGATAACAACACAATCGCATCGGGTTTCTCATCAATCTTAATTTGCTTAACTAGTTCAATCATATCGTCTTCACGTAAACCGAATGACCAGTCAGGGAAAAACTCCTGCGGATTAGCATTGGCAGTACGTGGAAATGCCTGGCCCACAATACAAATACGTGCACCGTTAATTTCTTTAATGACATAAGGGCGGAAAGCATGGCCGGTGTCTTCATTAAACAAACCGCTGCCATCAAACTTTTCAACCAGAGCCGGGTATTCATCACCAAACATCGAATCATCTTTTACGCGCACATTCTGGCCAATGAAGTCGCCTTTAAATAAAGCGACATTGCTGAGTACTTCGTTTTCTTTATAGGTGAATTCCCAGTGCCCTACCATTACGTCCAGCCCCATAATGTTAGACGCTTCTACCATATCGACACCACGAGTCCACAATGCGGTACCCGAACCCTGCCATAAATCGCCGCCGTCTATCGTCAGCGTGTTTTGTTTACCGCCTGCCGTTGTACGCAGTTGATTTAATAAGGTTTTAATTTGTGCGAAGCCACCGGTTTTACCGAAATTTTCCGCCGCTTTCTGGAAATCAAGATAAGTGTAAGCATACGACTCAGGCGAATCAGGGCCATAACCCATTGCGGTCAATAATTTATCTCCCACTAAATGCGGCGGACGACCATACGCCTCACCCACACCTAAATTCACATTCGGCTCTCTGAAATAAACCGGGTTTAACTGGCCATGCACATCGGTGATATGCAACAGTCGCACATTACCCTTCATGGGAATATCATAAAAACCCTCTGGCATAGCATAGGGATTGGCTTGCGATGCCACTCCGGTAGCAGAGCTTGCAGGTTCAGAACCGGGTTTATCCGAACACCCCATCAGGGATGGCAATGTAGCGGTTGCGGCAGATGCACCTAATAATTTCAGAAACGTTCGTCTATTTAAAAATGGCATGGTTATATTTCACCTAAATTTGTATGGTGGTTACAATAAAGTTAATTGCTAATTTTCTTGAGAAAATATGTCCGTAAGAAAATATACCCAATATTATTCTAAAATGGGTTATTGTAATAATGCATTGAATGCTTATAATTCTATTCGCCAATAATAACCAGTATTTACTGATTTTTCAAATGCTTAGATATACCTACCTGTTTCATTTTGCAATCCGCAAAATGCATTATGCAATTGCATTATATTTACTATCAGCGATATTTGCAGCGCAGTATAGCACTGCTGACATTGTAAAACCCGCTCTAGTCGAAATTAGTGTGTATGCCGACGGCCGTTACAGAGTCGAACTACGTGCCAGTATTGAAGCCATGATAACGGGCATTAACTCGAAATTTAAAAACACTAAGGACTCCCCCAATGCCGAGGCTTATGATCAGCTCAGGGTCTTGCAACCTGCGCAGCTAAGGGAAAAATTCATCTCGTTTGAGCCTAAGCTTTACAACGAAATTAATTTAAAAATTGATCTGAAACGGGTCGATATCAAAATCACCGACATTCAAATCCCCGAACCGGGTTATACCAAAGTCCCTCGAACCAGCGTGATTGTATTTGAGGGTGAAATTTATCCGCACTCAAAACAACTCAGCTGGTACTACCCTGAACGCTTTTCAGACAATGCGGTCAGGGTACGACAAATAGATGAAGTCAACGAAAAGTGGCACTGGTCTCGCTGGCAATGGTTGCGCAACAACCAGCCTAGTAAGCCCTTTGCTCTCGATGCGATATTCTCTGAACCCACGGTATTTGAGATAGTTAGTGAATACACCCTCGCCGGTTTCGAACATATCATCCCTAAAGGTCTCGACCATATTTTATTTATTCTGGGTATATTTCTGCTCAGTACAAAATTAAAAACATTGGCGATGCAGGCCACCATGTTTACCCTTGCGCATTCCATCACGCTCAGTCTGTCAATGTTTAACATCATCAGCTTACCCGCGAGCATTGTTGAACCGTTAATTGCCTTATCCATCGCCTACATCGGCATTGAAAACATTTTCGCGCATAAACTAAAAACCAGTCGACTCGCGCTGGTATTTGCTTTTGGATTATTACACGGATTAGGGTTTGCCAGTGTGCTGGCTGAATTTGGGATGCCGGAAAATGCCTATGCTACCGCATTAATTAGTTTTAATATTGGTGTGGAAATTGGCCAACTGGTTATTTTGACCGCGGCCTTTTTTGGCATTACATACTGGTTTAAAAATCAGCAAAATTTTCATAATTATATTACAGTGCCGGGGTCGGTAATGATTGGGATGACAGGATTGTACTGGACCTGGGACCGATTTAGCTATGCCGCGGTGTTTGGTTGAGTAACGTTAAAATAATAAACCGTTGAAGGGTCTTAAATCACCCTGAAGCGGACGTTATCAGTTTAGTTTTCTGGTGAAAATGCGCCCTGTTAAGGAACATCTCCCTCGGGGAAAGACCGCCGTTTTTTGGCGCTCTGTCCCCTGATTGAGGCCACCAAGAGTTGAGCGGAGTCGCTTATCGCACTGCCCATCTGATCGGAATTAC
>Ga0316206_1000543_pt1 | contig 47582 bp, 39 predicted proteins | sample 6monthpyrite_MG_FD_204942 | JGI IMG/M metagenome (GOLD analysis project Ga0316206, IMG submission 204942) | Microbial mat bacterial communities from mineral coupon in-situ incubated in ocean water Damariscotta River, Maine, United States -... | ecosystem: Environmental > Aquatic > Marine >...
AGGGTCAGACTCGATTGATCTGACAATTTACTGACTTTTCAATGGAGTCTGACCCCATTGATCCACGCCGGGGGAGGCATCAAGTATGCGCCCTGCGATCGAGGCGAAAAATATATCGGGGTAAAACCAAGAAAAGGGGACGGATTGTTATACGGATCAGTGCTATTTATTCGCGGCCAGAATCTCCAGCAATAATTCACCATCTGTAGGATTCAGACCATGTCTGTAACGTGCGGGATACACTTTGGCGCGTCCACGCAAGGCAGGTACCGAATTTAAATCCTGACTCGCAGCAGACACGACACCATCGTTATCCGCACTAATGATCGCGTGGTACTGGATATCCGGATGCGGTTGCTGATTAAGCCAGTCTATTAAATTGCCTCCACCGGCCGGGGTTAGATCCAACATGGCGCCATGGGAATCTTTCAAATATTGATATTGACGGCCGCCAAATACAGTCTTTAAAAAATCGATGCCAGGCCCGGGACAAAAGAACGGCTTACCTTCCACCGCATGTATGCCTTCAAATGCCAGGGGGGTACCCAGATGCGGAGAGGCAATGGTCACCAATGACTTGATACGCACATACTCAGGACGAATCAGCGCCAGGCGGGCTATCACCCCGCCAGCTGAATGCCCGACAACGATCAAATCCTCCCCGGGGTGGCGTTTCTGAATAAACACCAGCTCCGCCGTCAAATGCGAGGCTTGTAACAAGAGGGGTGCCGTTGAGGGAAGCTGCGCTCGATAAAAACGTTTATCTGATTCGGCAGAAGGATATCCCGGGAAATGCTGAACACCGCCCGGCGTGGTCGTCACAACACCTGCATCGTGCCAGCCATTTCTCACCAGGACAAGGTTCACACCACTGTGTACCCAGGTGTCCACATTGGCCGCCCAGCCATGCACGAGCACCATCACATCGGCGCGTGCAACACCAGTAAATAAAAGACCAATAAAAAACAGGAGAATAAAACGAAAACGAACTGTAGCCATCACCCACCGCCTCGCATTTAAATTATTATCCTCGGATGGTAACAAAATCGCCGGCCTGATGATCACTTCTAATATGGATAGTTCAGATTGAATTGACCTATATCAATTAGGAAAAAATTAAGGTTTTAAGAAAAAACGTTATAACCGCTTTAGGTAAAAGGGGACGGAGGGAATTATTATTGACCAGCGGTTAAAATTAAATCCCTCCGTCCCCTTTTTAGTTATCCAGGTCCGCCCCCATTTTGTCCAAAATATTTGGAGTTTGTGTTGTATGTCTTTATCCATAACAAACTCCGTGATTATTTTTCGATTATCAGTTATATATTGATTCTACAATAAATGGCAAGAACGTCGGTACAACTGGCATGATGATCGCTCCAAAAAAGGTATTTAGCGATCTAATATCAAATGGCCAAACAGGTATTTGTTTCAGCAGCTTGAGTCGCTCTCGTCTTAGTTTAGATAGCAGATTTATTTTATTTTTATCACACTCACCTGTATCTGAAATATCATTATTAACTTTTTCTATCTGTTTACAAACAGGCTTAATAAATGCGTCTTTCGCATCCCGCATTTCATTATGGGGCGCCCAGAGCGGCAGAAAAAATAACAAAGGTGCCAGCAATGCATAGCTTGCCAACATCACGGGGCTAACCATATCATTAATTAAACTAACATCCTGAATTACCCATTTATCGATCACGATAAGCGACATATAAATGCCAATTAAAAATATTATGACATTGAGCATTGTCGAAATCTGAAAAACACGACTCAAACCACAAGCATTATCTTCATGTGCTGGATTTAATATGACAGTGAATCGTTTACCAGAAAATAATTCGTTTAGTAACTTTGAAAAGATCAGCGCCCTAAAAATGAGGTTAATTATCCAATAACCCAGCACTACCTGTATGAGGGTTGCATAAATACCGACGCCTGTGATGCGTTTCGCCCCGCTCTTAATACCATTCTCTTCCGTGTACTGGAATAGCCAACCATCAAATGGATTATCCTTAACATTGAATAAATAGATTGTTGTTAATCCTACGGCTATTAGAAATGCCGTGACAGGTAACCACAACTGGTTAAACTGGCTAAAAAACTCTTTTTTATACTCTTTAAGAAAGTTATCATCGCTCGAACGAGGAATAACGACTTTACCAATTAAATGATTAAAAAATAGATCAGGGACAGCCTTATAATAGTACATACTCAGAACTAGAATAAACGGGAATAGATAAAACATTGAAAATGACCAACTAATATTCTCTATATAACTGATTCCACTACTCAATGAAAAGTCAAAATGATCACTTTCGAAAAGAATCGACCAGGCGGTCAAGGGAAGAGGAACTAGAAGAAAAAACCCAAGACCGAGTGTCACTGGATTGACCTTCTTTTTTCCTAGCCAACTCAGAATAACTTCATACTTGTATACATTCTCATCTTCCTCTTTATCATTGTTTTTATTATCAGGTACTTCCATTTTATATCCCTTCATCTAATGAAATTAATGGCATCAATGGCTCAGAGAACAATTGTCCTTATCATTATATAACATTGATCTCTGCCCCGTTTATTGTTTGTAAGTATTTCGTATACGACAAAGGCGCCAATGAAAAATGACCGCCCTGATTACATTGAGCTAGATAAGCTGTCTGTTGAACTGGATCAACATAATTATGAAAACCGGGTCAGAGTATAATACTTAGAACCTCTTCGAGGTTCATCGAGTGCTTCCTGAACTTGCCTTTCAGGTTCAGGTGTAATTGTTTTTAATAATAGAGAATATTAGAAACAATACCTTTACTATCACTTTCCTTATAAAGGATAGCACCTTTTACCAGCGTGGCCCGGCTTCCTGGGTGAGTTGCGTATTCAACCTCCGCCAGATAATGCGCAAGATAACGATCACACCGACACTGATCCCGACGGATAAATGCAAATCCAGCGCAATGAGATTCTCCGGCGTTTTTTTCTCGGTAAACCAGTGGAAAAACCGGGGCTGAAAAACCGTGAACCGGGTAGCACAGCCTATGGAGAGAAGTATTTAATCGCCAGAAAGAATTGGGGTCAGAGAACAATATCCTCTAAATATTAGAAACAATTGTTCTCTGACCCCGTTTTTTGCTAGCCCCCTAAACCCAGTGTGAAATACAATTCAGGGTGGGTTAATGTAGTTTATGGGATGCTTCTCGCGCTAACATACACCTGAAAAACAAGCACATGCTTATGCTAGTATCTAATAAACATAATAAGGGGCAGGTAATGAAAAAAACATTCATATTCATTGCATCAGTATCGTTGTTACTGACACCAATGGTTTCCATGGCAGGGTCTAAGCCTGTCCTCGTCAACAAGCCAAAAGGTGACCGTTGCGCGAAAGAAACCAAGTTTTGTCGATATACGGGTACGGGTAAGTATGACGTCTATTTCGGCGCAAGAAATCGGTGGATGAAATCGACTCATTCAAATTCAAAGGGTGTGTATTGTAATAGTAACGTCTTAGGTAAACACTTACGTGGCTTAGATGGCGTGGCTAAGACTTGTTATATCTCAAAGTCGGTGCCGTATGCAGAACAAAGGAAGCAAGATATCAAGAGAAAAGAACGGCAAGAAAAAGCTGAAGCAGAGAGAAAGGCAATAGCTGAGAGAAAGTCACGAAAAGAGAGAAAAGCACAACGAAGAAAGGAAGGAGCACGGCGTAATAATAACACAACAAGAGACTACGGTCAGGCTTTAGAGGAGCTAAAGGCGGAGCAAACATCGGCACAACGTGCACCTGAATCGCGACATGACCGCCACGCCAATCAAGATCAGACGCGGGTTGATGTGTATGTACACCACGATCGCCATGATGATCATTATGATCGATCACACTTAGCTGAGTATGAAGAAAAAGCCGCAGCAGCTGAAAGTCGTGGTCAACACAGACGTGCTTTGCAATATTATCGAAAAGCTGCGAAAACCGGTGATGCCAACGCACAATTTAGATTAGGCAATTTGTACTACGATGGTTATGGCTCTAATGTAAACCACAGTCGCCCCAAGGCGCTGGCATGGTGGGAAAGTGCCGCCAGGCAAGGTCATCATGGCGCGCAATATAAGGTTGGCGATTATTATGAAAGACATAATGACGTACAAACCGCACTGGGATGGTACCAGCAAGCAGTGGATCAACATGATCCCGATGCACAAGCCAGACTGGGTTACATGTATTTGACGGGCCAGGGTGTCTCCGTAAACACTCAACTTGGACTTGACTATCTTCATCACTCTGCTGAACAAGGCAACGCTGAAGGGTGTTATCTTCTGGGGGTTGCTTATATTAGCGGTCGAGCGGGTTCTAAGAATTTAGATACTGCCGCGCACTGGTTTCTAAAAGCTGCCGAACAAAATCATCCTCATGCCCCATACCAGTTAGGCATCGTATACGAAGAGGCTTCGAATTACCGTGAGGCGATACATTGGTATGGAACGGCGGCTCGGCTTGGAAATAAGGATGCGATGAATGACATTCACCGGTTGAACGATCAACGAGATTACGAAGACACTCGCCGTAACGCAGAGCGGCATCGCAACCAAGGTGGAAATTTTCGAAACTAGTTATTGGAAAAAAGTGATTTACACAATACCCAGAAAAAGGGAAAAAGGGGTCAGAGAGCAATACTCTTTAATATTAGAAACAATTGCTCTCTGACCCCGTTTTTTGTCGGAAGGGTGTCAGGTGATTTAGCTATGTAGTCGTATTCGCGTAAGTCCATTTTCTTATATTAGAAACAATTGCTCTCTGACCCGGTTTTTCCCATAACAATGAATGCCGTTGCTTAATTAACGTGTCCGTGAAAACGAAGGAAGTTCACCTATTACTGTTCAACTCGCGTTCGGCTTAGAGTTTTTACTCTTACCCCAAATATTCTTAATCAAATTATCATCAATTCTTGCATTGTTGAACCATATTAAATCTTCGAAATTCTGCACCTTCAGCACTGCGTGGCAACTCTCTCGTGTCTGCCATCAATTGCAGGTAATTGTTTCTATATTTAGCCCGCTCGGCCGGTGTAAAGGATTTGTTCATGCCTTGATCCAGGCATCGGCACCAGCGCTTATTACTACCGGACCGGCCTTCAGAACTGATACAAGAAACATAAAATGAACTTACCGTAAACTTTCCACCTTTGTCGTTGGCCGCATAGTTCATTTTTTTACCCTGCTTTTGCACATAAGGGGTTTTGGTGGCGGCGTGGTAGAAATTATCTTCCATTTGTCTAATAAAACCACCATTACATTTCTCGTTATTGAACATCAAGTCGAAGTCATTGTTTACGGATGTGGAATAGTTCACTAAGCTTTTAATATTCCTCCACATCCCCTTTACATCTCCACTGAGCCCTGCTTGCATAGCCGGAGCAACCATCTCAACGGGTGGATTTTCATGATAACCTTTGAACGCTGGCCAGTAGTGGCTTTTCACCCTGATTGAACGATCATAACGGGTAATTTCATCTTTAAAATATGAATTGCTGTAAGTTGTTTTTGTGTAATAGTCATAACCAGGTGAATTTTCCGGTACAAAATCTTTGCATCGAACGCTATAAGTGGCAAAGAAGCGCAAGTATAAATGAGGGAACAAGCCAGCATATTTGTCAGCATCATAATCGCCAAAAAAGATACCTTCATATTGATTGCTATAGTTATATTGTTGCCAGTATTTCCAATCTCTAAAAGCCGTTCCGGTCTTTGATGATATTTTGCGGCGCATTTTGTCCTTGGCTTCGAATTTGGCCAGACGTTCCTGAGCCTGTTGTTCAGGTGTTAAATTCGCAACGCGTTGCTTTTCGTTATAGAGAACATCTCGTTCAGTCCGAATCATCATTGCCTGGCGAATGGTGTTCGCGTAACCCTTGGCATCAGAATAGGGGCGTTTTTTGGAGTAAATGACCTGATTCCAGTTATCATTGTGTTTTTTAAAGACAACCCGAATCGCCGGCTCAACCCGTAAGCGGCTATAACGTTGCATTTCTTTTGAATTTTTTAGATTTTTGTTCTTGGTATAATAATTTATGATAACTTTATTGTTTTCGCCAGCGTGTTTTAGCAGGGCAGGCAGTATGAACGATTTCATTGTCTTAAGCGCATTCTTTTTAAGACTGAACCCGACAAAACTTTTTCCATCATACTCAATCGATTTCGGGTCGAGATCGAGTATCGGTTCATCATCACCGATATCCCTCACCGCTGCAAAATGAATGGAGCTGTGTTTTTCCCGAGTATAATAATAGTCAACACCCTTGTGTTGAAACACCCGCTTTGATTCTGCGTAACCGAAATGAGCAAGTGGATTAAGATCTTGTTTGGGTATTTTCCCGGAATTAGCCGCTTGCAGTTTTAATTGATCTTGTTGCAATTGCGCTTTCGCCAGACCCGATGCACTAACTATCTTATTGGCACCCTTTTGTCCGTGCATTCCACTTACCGGCAACCATGCAGTACCCTTTTCAGCCACGTTGTCGGCATCGTTACACACTGTTCGTTTCACTGCTCCCAACGAACCGTCTTTTTTTACGACAAAATGAAATTTACCCCAATAGCCAAAGCCTTTTCGACTTGTTTCACAGCGCTGGTTTGACTGCCCGTGCTCATACCATTTGCCATTGAAACTAATACCCTGCACGGTAAAACTATTCACGGGATAACTCATCGTGCCTTCTAGTTTGCCCCATTGTGTACCCCAGTACGCGCCACTGAAATTGTCATCTTTAATGCTAATGGCAGCCATGTCACGACCATCTTCAATATCCAGCGGAAAATTTGCACGATATGCCAGGTTAGCTAAATGATCCTTTTTCCATCCTTTCGCTTTTGAAAACGCTTGACTCTTAAGTTGTTGTAGATCGGGACCGGCAACACGCACATCGATGATATTCACCTGCGGACAGATTTTTGTAAGCGCCTGGACAGCATCTTGCGAAAATCCATTGAAATACCCGGAAATCATCCTTTGCGAATAACCTTTTTGCGAATCCCAGAACACTAGCGAGACGCCCATCCGCTCTGAACACAATTCAGTGTGATACGCCGTAATCAGATGAGCTGGGTTTTTGGGGCGAAAGATCCCCAGCTTTTTCTGAGCCTGGACGAGTTGCTTAAACTTCTCCGGCATGGCTGGCAACGACGTCATACCATATATTTCATTTTTCTTTAATGGTCGATGTTGCCAGTCTTCTTCCGCCGAGACACGAAAATACTGATTACCGAGGGTCCAGATATTCGCGGCGACACGCACGTCAATCATTCTTACCTCAGGGCATTTGGCACGTAACCTTTCCACGCCGCGATTGATAGCAACAGGGATATTGTCAGTAGGAATGGTTTGCCGTCGCTTCAGACGATAAACAATGTGTATTTTTGCATTTGCATCACATTTCCCATCCTGACTTATTTTCACCAGCATATAACCCTGCCTGGTCTGCATGGAGTCAGATAAGAGTTGCGTGAAGGGTTGTGCGCTCACCTGCAATGGAACCATCAAGCAAATCAAAATCGCAAAGTATGCTATTTTTTTAATCATGCCAATTCCTTAGCTTAATAGAATTAATTGGGGGCAGAGTAAAAATTAAATCAACATTTACCCACGGCTAAATTCTATTTTTTACTCTGCCCCCAAATATTGCACACCCTGCTTCGAAAACCGTGGTCTGTCCCCTATTACAACCATATTCGTATGGTTAATACTATGCAAAAATCTTTAAATCACTTTATTATTATTTTGACACTTTTAAATAACATTTCGTGAAATTTACGTTCTATGTTTATAGATAATAATAAGGAGACGGAGGGGGGAGTTATTGACCAGTGGTTAAAATTAAATCCCTCCGTCCCCTTTTTAGTCCACAATTAATCTTAATTAATTCTCGCCCTCTGCTTAGAAAAACGTGGTCTGTCCCCTGTTATTCCCATTTTTACTCTGACCCCAAATTTCTAGTGAAGTAACTAACTCCTAGTCAGGAGGGTCTCTTTCCTGCACAAAACAGTCAGCACGACGGGGACGAGTATTAGCATCACCAACAGACCGACAACAATACCGCCAAGCACGAAGATGATAACACCACCGCCCGCGTAGGCCGCATCAACGCCCCGGAACATGTTGTTTGTAGCGACGTCAGCAATGAACAGTTCAAGCGGGATCAGCAGGAGGGCGAAAAATATGCCACGCATGAAATGTATTTTGAGAAACACGGCGATCAGTGATGTGTACAAAAGCGTTGCAATGACATAAATCGCGATTGTTACTGCATAGATAATTTCGGTGATGCTGTTCTCTGAAGCTGCCTTATACAAAATATCCGCAGTTTCAGATCCTGTTTTGATTTCCGGTTCAGCTACGTCCTCAAATTTCACATCCGGGTAATACTGGTGCAACAAGGCCTCCATTTTTGCCATTTTCTGCTTCGATTTTTCTATGGCTGAGGGTTTTAGCCCAGGGGTGTTTAATATCCTTGTTTTGTGCCTGTGGAACATACAAAAGGCATCGCAACCATTCGTTGCTTTCAAGGCATCGGCACCATGCTCGAGTAAAATCCTGGTCTTTTCTATATCAAAGTAATAAGCCGCTCGCATTAGCGGGGTGTAGTCAGCCATACGCAGGTTGGGATCACGCCCAATATGGCGATCATATGTGATAGTGGCATTGACATCAGCGCCATGCTTGATGAGCAACTCGATCACTTCTGCTGTTCCCGGCTTGTATGCCGCGGCAAGGTGTAGCGGTGTGCCGGCCCCAGACACCGCATTGACATCAGCGCCCCGTTCAAGCAGCAAGCTGACAATATCGACGTAATCTTTTGGTAACGGGTTATTATAACCGCTGGGATAGGTTAGCGAATGCAGTGGCGTGTAGGCGACTTCACCGCGGATCGCATTGATCTTTGCGCCGGCATCCAGTAGCACACGGGTAATTTCAAGGTTGCGAACATTGTGCAACAGGCTGCCATCGCTGACGTCAATACCTTTTTCAATCAGTAAGTGCAGTGTGTCTTTATTGATGCGACTATTTCCGAGTAAATAGATCAATTCATTCTTTCCCAGGCTCTTAATAGCAACGCCCTGCTCGAGCAACTGGTTTATTTTAGTTATGTCGTTCTCACCGGCTGCAGACAGTAACTGCGCTTCCGGGGAGCCACGTTGAAAGGCAAAGGCCTGGCAACACAGCATGAATAGCAGAATAAACACCAGCGAGTGAACTATACGCCTCGCAAATAACCGATACGTATTGCCGTTTACAAATGATAGGTAATACTCCACTTTTTAAACTCCATTTAGGTACGAATAAAGGGAACTGCCTCCTTTAATTGTAAAGAATGGGATCAGAGTACAGTTATCTATATAAGAGTACGCTCTTACTCTGACCCCAAATATTCCATTTGCAGGTGGATATAGTAATTAAAGCATAATGTAGCGTGATATCGATACGCCTAATCTCTTATCGAGCCTGAAAACGTGGTCTATCCCTATAATGAGTTTTTACTCTGACCCCAAATATTGAAGAATCAATAAGTTCATTTTCAAGTACTCTGACCCCTTGATCGTGATCATGACTTCAATGATGTGATTGTCTGGCGTGGTGATCCGAATGGATTCGCCTTCCTTGCGTGTGAGAACTAACATTTTCTACCCTCCGTGGTTAATGTGAGGAGGAGAAAAGGGGACAGACCACGATTAATTTATGATTCCATATATAAAAATCATTTAAACCGTGGTCTGTCCCCTGTTATTCATTTTCAAGTACTCTGACCCCTTGATCCCTTGATCACACTTCATTTACAGTCATTCAATTGTATATCGAACTCAATTAATGGTTTAGCTCCTGTGCTTTTATATCTATATGACATAGTAACATTATAGTTCAAAATCTCTTTTGTTCCTTCGTTGGTACAGTTATGAGTCAATATGCTAGCCCTAATACTTTCACGCTTTGATAATATAAACTGATCTTCCAAACCAATGATTTGATAGTGATAGATAATTTGATGGTCTCTAGTTGTTATATCATAGAGCTTTGTATTGTTATCAACCATTTGAGGAAGGCTCTTTTTCATAAAGACAGCAGTCTCCTGAAGACTTTTATTTATCGCTTGTGTATCATCAGGTTTTATATTCCAACTTTCATAAAGCTGTTTTGCCTGCATAGTTAACGAAAAGATTCCGAGAATAACAGCGAATTTAGCAAGCGCAGACCATATTCCATTACCCGTATATTTCTCTGCACTTCTCCATATGGCAACAAAAATAAATATAGAATATAGAAAACCTATTATTAAATAGCAGTATATAAAATAGTTTAAACTCTCCCCGTAAGCGGTAAATAACTTCACATAATTCAATTCAACTATCACATCGATTATGTGGAACACCATCGATGGTAATATCCCATACAGCCAATAAGTCACAACAAGCGGCTTATCTCCATTCCATAATTCTTTAATTAAATTCATCGAACTCCACTCTGTTTCAAAATCTTGTTATTATCTCAAAAGCGGTATACTCGTTTCCCTTTCCGCAGCCATCTTCTCACGGGATCAAGGGGTCAGAGTTGTTGATATGGGGCGACTTGATTTGCCAAGCCACTTCAAGAACTCTGACCCCTTGATCGTAAGCTTATGAGCACATTGTTAATGCAAATAAAAGGAATATGGTTCCAAACACTAATACTGAAGTGAATAGGCCTATCTCATTCCATCTCCTTTTATATCTGCGTCCACAGTTCGGGCATGCGTCAGCAGACTTACTCATCTCATGACCACAGTCTTTACATTTTATTAATGACGCCATTTTTTAATGCCAGTATATTTCTTAAAAGGTGGGGCGATTATTTTCTCCAAAGCTCTAAAACATCGTTGATAAAAAAATCAGAGACTAGAAACGTGTTTTGAGTCAAAACTATCACCATAAAGAAAGCCGCAATGACATAGCAGCCAGTTGCTATCCATCTAGGGCTGGGCTTATATTTATTAGCTCTACTCTCGATTGTAGTATATGCAGAGCTATGTTTGCCGGCCCCCGATGAATCCACCACATTGAATATTTCAAATACCGCCTCATCGCTGGACTCTAGCTCACTCTCAACCGCTTCCCAGGAGAAATTTATATTAGATGCATACGCGAATAAATGGTAATGGTCCATGCCTTTGGATTGGAAGTCTGCATAGTTTTCTGTTTCTTTTACTATTTTTGGGCAGTGCCAAAAATAAATCGCGTTCGCAAGCACGAACAAAAAAGCGCTAAAATAAAAAAATACCCAAGAGAATGGCAATGAAGTAACTAGCTCGAACTGAACGCCAAATACAGTTATATCCATCGTCTCTTTTAATTTCGACAGCGCTTTTGCTGTAATGGGAACTATAAATAGCCATATGTACATTGACTTGATGAAACGAAGCTCTGCTATTCGCTTTAACTCAACCCAGTTCATATAAAATTACCCGCCTGTAAAAGTACAACATTTAGAAAGTATCATCATTAATGCATGGTTTTTTCCATGGCGTCTTGTATGTCCGTGTACATTGTTGGGAATAAGCGGTTCATTTTATCGTCAATGCCTCCAAAGTAATCGCCTATGTAGTTTTGAATCTCTTCTGCATTCAAAAACCCTTCGTACATGTCGTCGTACACTTTCCTGACATCAACCACCTTCTCACGCAAAGATGGGAAATACAATCCAGTCAGCATATAAACATGCGCTCCAGTTGTCTCAAACGACTCATGCATCGCTAACAGAGAGTCGCGCCCGACACCTTTAGCGCCCTTCGGAGAACCTGTTGCAATTTCTTTCTGGGTGCTCAGATACAGTTCGTGAAGCTTAATTACGGCGGCGTAAAGCTCCTCTAGCTTTTCAATCAACTTATCTTTTCGCGCTCTTCGAGATGCGAACCATTGATTAATAAAAACAACAGCGATAGCAATAGCCGCCACTAACAAAGTAGTAACCAGTCTGGCTTGGTCGCTTGAAGAGCTGAAAATTTCTGTTAACCATTGCATGCAAAGAGTATACAGGCATCGCCCATCTTTTTTCTACAGTGTAGAGCTGGCTTCAATCAGCTCTTTCCTCAAAATAGAGCAATCTGCTGGCGCAGTTACTCCGACCTTGACCTGGCTGCCGTTAATTTTGGTAATCATGAGATTGATAGTGTCGCCATCAAGTGTCGTGACTTCGATTGATTCGTTTGGTTTTCTGCTGAGTATCAACATTTTCTACCCTCCATGGTTAATGTGAGGGTGTACTTTAATGGAGAGTAGGGCTTGGATCTGTCAGAGAGGGATTAAAGGGGTGTAAGAATGTGATTACAATTATCCAATCGGATATTTTAAAAAACCGACCGGTTAAAATAATTTTCCTTAAGGTATTAACAGTGAAAAAATAGCTTTTTTGGTAGGTTATTCACAGGCTATCCACAGAAACAGTGGATAACCTCTCTACATTTTGCTGCATAAAAGAAAGCCTTGGACAGAGAGGCGCTACTTATATAGGCTTGTTGTTAACGGTACCTGTCGTCTCTTTTTCACGACGAAAATGCATCTAAACTCTGATACGGCGCGGAGTCAATGGGTGGCTTCGGAGTGGTGAGCTGGTCCTCACCGACTAAAGCAGGAGATTTTCCATCATGGAAATCGAAGCAAAGGTCGTTATGGAATGCCGGCTTGACCAGTCGGTTTCGCTAGAGCTAAAAATGGCTATAAAAAAAGCCTTTTTAGCGAAGCTGCTAAAAAGGCATTTATCTGGTTGCTAGGCCGGTAAATTGTTAATTTAGTATTTGGCGGCAGGTACCGCCTTTTTATTTTATATACGAATGTTAAGTAAAGCCCTTAACAATCTGTTAACAAGTATAACCCTCTTAGTCCCATTTTGTCTGCCCGTTCCGCGCTCAACTTTATACATTTTGTTAAATTATTTTACGTATGAAATTACGTACAGGCTTTTTACAGGCAAGAAAAACCCGCTGAACTCTAGATTTCTCATTGATTTCAACGGGCTGTATTGGTGTCCCCAAGGGGAGTCGACCCCCTGTTACCCCCGTGAAAGGGTGGTAACATTTTCAGAGTTAAACTTCCTGATAAATCTCACTACCTTTATCTTTAAACTCTTCCGCTTTTTTCTTCATACCTTCGGTGAGCGCGACCTCCACCTCCATCCCCTGCTTTGCGGCGTAGTCCCGCACATCTTGGGTTATTTTCATGCTGCAGAAGTTCGGCCCGCACATACTGCAAAAGTGCGCGACTTTGTGCGCTTCTTTGGGCATGGTTTCGTCGTGGTATTCGCGGGCGCGGTCGGGGTCGAGGCCGAGGTTAAACTGATCTTCCCAACGGAATTCAAAGCGGGCTTTGGATAGTGCGTTGTCTCTGACTTGTGCGCCGGGAAATCCTTTGGCCAGGTCTGCGCCGTGGGCGGCGAGTTTGTAGGTGATGATGCCGTCGCGCACGTCTTGTTTGTTGGGTAACCCTAAGTGTTCTTTCGGTGTGACGTAACACAGCATGGCGGTGCCGTACCAACCTATGTTGGCAGCACCTATTGCTGAAGTTATGTGGTCGTAGCCTGGGGCGATGTCGGTGATCAGTGGGCCGAGTGTGTAGAACGGGGCTTCGAAGCAGTCTTCCAACTCTTTTTCCATGTTCTCTTTGATCATTTGCAGCGGTACGTGGCCGGGGCCTTCGATCATGACTTGCACGTCGTGTTCCCAGGCTTTTTTGGTGAGTTCACCTAAGGTTTCTAACTCGCCAAATTGCGCGGCGTCGTTGGCGTCAGCCAGACAACCGGGTCGTAGGCCATCACCGAGACTAAAGCTGACATCGTAGGCCTTCATGATTTCGCAGATCTCATCGAAGTGCGTATATAAAAAACTTTCCTGGTGATGGGCGAGACACCACTTGGCCATTATAGAGCCGCCTCTACTCACGATCCCCGTTAGGCGATTAGCGGTGAGCGGCACGTAGCGCAGCAATACCCCGGCGTGAATGGTGAAGTAGTCGACGCCCTGCTCGGCCTGCTCGATCAACGTGTCGCGCATGATTTCCCAGGTGAGGTCTTCCGATTTGCCATTTACTTTCTCTAAAGCTTGATAGATAGGAACAGTACCGATGGGCATGGGTGAGTTGCGCAGGATCCATTCGCGGGTTTCGTGGATGTTTTTGCCGGTCGACAGGTCCATTAAGGTATCGCCACCCCAACGGGCAGACCAGACCATTTTTTCCACTTCCTCTTCGATGCTGGAGCTGATCGCTGAGTTGCCGATGTTGGTGTTGACCTTCACGCGGAAGTTTCGGCCGATGATCATGGGCTCGAGTTCGGGGTGGTTGATGTTGGCGGGTATTATTGCCCGGCCGGATGCGACCTCGGCTCTGACAAATTCGGGGGTGATTTGCCAATCGGAGTCTTGGGGGATATTAGCCCCGAAGTTCTCGCCCGGATGTTGGCGCAGCAGCTTTTCGTAGTCGGGGTTGGCGCGCATGGCCTGTAGATTATTGTTCTCACGGATGGCGATGTATTCCATCTCGGGGGTGATAATGCCCTGTCTGGCGTAGTGCATTTGGGTCACATTACCCGTGGCGTTTTTGCCTGCTGGTTTTGCCTTCAATGGCGCGTGGATATGCTCGAAACGCAGGTGCGAAAGTGAGGGGTCACTCTGGCGCTGGGCCCCGTATTCACTGGTCGGGCCGTTCAATTGTGCGGTATCGTCACGGGCTTTTATCCACTCCGCGCGCAGTGGGGCCAGGCCCTTGAGCAGGTCAATTTGCGCCTCCGGATCGGTGTAGGGGCCGGAGGTATCGTATATATAGATAGGTAAGTTCTTCTCGATACTAGGATTTTCAGGGGTGCCCGTATGGGTATCAGCGCACTGCACCTCGCGCATGGGTACGCGTATATCGGGGCGGCTGCCCTCGACGTAAATCTTTTTGGAACCGGAAAACGGCTGGGTGACATCTTCTGATAAAAGTGCCGTTTTCTTGATGAAATCTTCGGGTATTGCGCTCATGAATCTCGTCCTCGTAAACAAAAAGAACGACCGCAGCCCTTGCTAACAAGTCGGGGCTGGATGTGGGGGGTAGATCTTACGCCTTCCCTACGCCGGCATTATCCGGATCAGGTCATTAAACTAGGGTCTATCTCAGCGCTGTTTTTGCTAACGGGTATCAAAAACGGGCACCCCCGGCGGTCGAAAGGCCAAGTTAATAGATAGGGCTCAGATTTACAAGCAGCAATGCATGGGGGTATACCTAACTTAATGATTTTATTCGATATTGCCATTAGAGCAGCCTTGATACCTGATGAGCTGACGGCGCTCGCTGAGAATGCGATAATCGCCTTTAAATAACAAACAAAAATAACAATTCTTCGGGGGAAGAAACCATGTTTACCAACAAAAATACCGGTCTCGGCAGCCTTTTCGTATGTGCCTTGTTCTTAAACCTGACTGCCTGTGGTGGCGGTGGCAGTGGAGACACACCCCCAGCCGATACGACACCACCGAGTGTTCCTGCCAGCTTGACGGGATCGGCTACCGATACCCAGGTCAGTTTAAGTTGGTCAGCTTCTACCGATGCCGACAATACCGTTGCTAGTTACCGCGTTTATCGCGACGGCAGTAGTGCGGTACTTGCTGAAGTCAATGCGCTTTCGCTTATCGATGCGACGGTCAGTGCCAGCACTACTTATAATTACCGAATCAGCGCAGTTGATTCGGAAGGTAACGAGTCGGGCTTGTCTACTACCTTTGCGATCACTACTGCTGCCACTCCTGATACTACAGCCCCCTCTGTGCCCGATGGCTTAGCCGGTACGGCGACCGACACACAGGTCAGTTTGAACTGGAACGCTTCGACTGATGCACAAGGTGTTGTAAGCGCTTATCGTATTTATAAAGACGGCAATGCAATACCGTTAGCTGAGGTCACTAGTCCAGCTTATATCGATACAGCTGTTAATGCGAATACAACTTACAATTACCAGGTTAGCGCTGTGGATGATGTGAATAATGAATCGGCCTTGTCCACTGCATATATGATTACAACAATGGTTACTCCTCCTTCTGCCACCGTATATTACGTTAGTAGTATGGCTCTAAATGACACGGGCGATGGCACGACACCGGCAACAGCGAAACAAACTATCCAGGCAGCGATTGATGCGGCGACGGCACCTGCTGAAGTACGAGTCAATGATGGTACTTATACAGTGGACTCAACCACAGGTACCGATACCCATATTGTTTTAAAAGAAGGCGTGTCGCTCTATGGTGGATATAACTCTGACTTCTCGATACGTGATCTCAGCCTTTACACCAGCACAATCACCGATACTGGAACAGGGAAAATACCCAATGCGGCTATTGAGGATAGTAGTAGCATTACCTCTGCAACTATCGTTGATGGGTTTACCATTAATGGTAGTACTACCGCCGAATATAGCGCTGCTATCAACTTGCAGCAGGCCACCTCTCCGATCATAAGCAACTGCAATATTAATGGCGGAGCAGGAACAAGTGCTTCCCTTGGAATCCGAGTTGTCTTTGCCTCACCCACAATCGAGTACAACATAATCTCCGGTGGTAGTGGTGGCAGTCCTCAGTCTTATGGCATTACCGCTCTAACGGACAGTGACACCATCATAAGATACAACACGATTACCGGTGGCACAGGTCAACAGACTAGAGGCATAAACATTGGTGGCGCAACGTCTGAAATTCATAACAATTTTATTGATGGTGGATCAGCAACTTTCGATTCGGTTGGTATCAATGGCCAGACTTTCAGTACTATGACAATCTATGAGAATGAAATATATGGGGGCAATGCGTCCTCCGCAGCTCTAGGAATTAATAACACATTAGATGGGACAGCAATTGTGTTTAACAACATAATTTCCGGTGGCAATGCTAATTCATCAATCAGTGTACAAAATGGTGCTGGCGGTGGCGGTACTATAACTGTGAGAAACAACACACTTTATGCAGGTGAAGGTAGCACTGAGGCCTATGGAGTAAGAAATCTTGGTAGTAGTAGCTTATTTGTACTCGAAAACAATATTCTTTTTGAAAGTAACGCAGCTATTTCAACCGCAATATTTAAATCACTGGGCTCTGATCCCTATAACGCCATTCGCAACAACAACATATTTGGTTTTGATAGAGTGTTTGTCGATAACGATGGTGGGTGCATCAGTAACCTGGACGGTGATAATGATAACACTACCTGCGATCTAGCTGAACTTGAATCCCTGGGTACGATCCCCAACGGTGCCAGTGGTAATGTCGAGGACGATCCTGTGTTTGCCGACATCGATGGTGTGGATAACGATATCAGTACTATGGATGACAACGACTGGCATTTCAGTGCCGGCTCTCCAGTGAGTGTCACAACTGGTGGGCTCAATGGTGTGGATCAAACACCCGTTTGGACCTTTAATACGGATATGGATGGTGTCACAAGGCCTGCCTCGGGTAGTCCATGGTCGATGGGTGCATTTGAACCATGATTAAATAACTTACGATGCCGTTTTAATATAACGCCCTTCACTCGAAGGGCGTTTTTTTATTTCAAACACTGACTTGAATTCATGAGGTTAGTACAACAACAAAACCGTCAATTTAGTATTCGAGCAAATGAATTCTGCTGGAATTGAATCTGGTATAGCGCTCATAAATCTCGTCCTCGCTACTAACTCTACTGCAATGCTGCGACGACTTGAAACCCATAAACTGCATGGGTGTGGGGGGGGGCGCCTTGCCTACGCCGGCATTATCCGGATCAGGTCATTAAACTAGGGTCTATCTCAGCGCATTATTACTAACGGACACCCCCGGCGATCGAAACGCCAAGGTACTGGATGGTGCTTTTGTAGCAATAGGCGAGCCGAATCGAGTCAGTAAAAGCAACCAGGCTACTTTTATTTTTCAGAATCAAGCTAGCCAGGTTACCTGGCTAGCCCTGCACATCATCTCAGCGCATCCTCTTATTTGGTCCTCGCCTTTCTACGCAGATACCACAAGCTAAGCACTATCATCAGCGGGAACAGTGGATCGGGTCTTGCGTTGGGGCTAACGCTACACCCGCTGCCACCACCGTCGGCACCACCACCTTCGGTAATCGCTTCCGCTGTACAGGCATTGCCGGTGCCATCGCTGTTCGCATCAGCCTGGTCGGCGTTGGTGATGGTTGGGCAGTTATCGATGGCATCGCAGACCCCGTCATTATCGCCATCCGGGAAGGGCGTGCTGGAACAGTAATCGATCAGCGTCGCCGGGTAATCCACCAGGGCATTGGCATTGACCCGTTTTGGTTTTTCCCATTCACGCCCGGAGCCAAGCAAGGCATTTCGCTGTGCATTGGTCTTATCAAAAGCGACATCCATTTGGAGTTCATCAAAGCGCCAGTAACCCATCATGCCTGCGGTCGCAGCGCTCAGCTCGGCCTTGAAGTTCGCGTTGATCTCGCTGCCAGTACGGGCGATGTTCCAGACACGGACTTCATCGATGTCGCCATGAAAACGCTGCCCCGTACCACCACTATCATCGTTCTGACGTCCGCCGATGCGTAGTTCGTTTTCATTGGTATGGACGTCACCAATCGCACCTGAGGCGGGAATGGTTTCGGCCAATACACCATTGAGATAAAGCTCGACCTGACCGGCATTGCTATCATAAATCAGGGCAACATGACTCCAGCGATGTAAGGGCACACTTACGTTAGACGTCACGGTCGTCCAACCCGGTGTACTGTTGGCCAGCGCGAAGTTAAGAAAACCAGCAGCGGAACGTCCCAGGTAATATTCGCCTTCTTTGTTGAGGATCGTCCCACCAAAAACGCTGTTACTGCCCGTCCCAACCGGATGTACCCAGGCCTCCAGGGTCAGCGTGTTGTTCATATCCAGGGCGGCCAGGCTGTCATCGGCGGTTACGGCCAGATGATCATCGACACCATCAAAGTACAACGCGACGCCCTCTTGCAGGCGCATTTCCCACTCACGCGTTGGTGCGGCATCCGTACCTTGTCCGATCAGGGAAAGATCAAATCCACTCGCGCCAAGATCTGTAATAACGTCACCGTCGCGTTCGGCAAAATCCCAACCGGCTACAAAGTTTGCATCGGCCTCATTCGGTGACTGAGTTAATTCGCTGCGGATCTCAGCTTGAGTTAGAACACGCGACCAGATCCGGACTTCATCGATCATGCCGGAAAACGTAGCGGCATAGCGTTGACGCCCACCAATATGAAACTCCGGGTTCTCGGGATGACGATCACCAACCGCACCTAAGGCACTTGATACATGCAGCATCTCACCGTTCACATAAACACGTTGCTCGGTCTCGGTACCGAAGTCGCCATACACCAGGGCCACATGTGTCCATCGGTTGGCCGGTGGATAATAACCCGTGCGCGTCCAGGTCCAGCCCGGTGTCGTATTGGCAATACTGAAGGCCAGTTCGCCATCGAGTAGACCGATCTGGTATTCGCCTTCCTTGCTTAAGATTGATAAGTCTTGTGACGCGCGATCCGGCATGATCCAGGCCTCAAGCGTAAAGGCGTTTGTCATGGTTAATGCAGCCAATGCCACTGAATCAGATAGCACGAGTTTGTCATTCACACCATCAAACGTGAGTGCACCATAAGCGGTATTGTCAGTTTCTATAGGCTGTGGAGGAGGAATCGTGATCGTTATTTGATCGTCAGGTAGTGCCGGAATGGTATCCAGTACGGTTTCACATAACATGCTCGAAGCAGAAAAGGGAAGTATGTTTGGACCAACACCAATCGCAATCGCATCCGCGGTGCCAATTAATTCCGGATTCGCAGGAATAACTTCGCCTTGGTTACGTGAAAAAATTTGCGACGTAGCGAAGTTTAATAAATTACCCGGTAGCTGTGCTTCCTGGCTATTAACAAAGGAAAACCCATCTACCGCCATGTAGCTAGTGTAAAGTCCTAATGTGAAAAAATGTTCAATCCCCACATCGGCATTGAGTCCATAACATAACGTCGTATAGCAACCATAGCGTTCATCCGTTGCACTGTACGCAATACCAAACTCCTGACTTTCTCCCGCGATAGCGGCCACTTCATTGCCTCCACCGTAGGTCATCGTTAAACCAGAATTTTTTGCGCCATTATGCAATGCGGGTGAATAAATATTACGACACCCCTGTTCCGTGATCGCACCGTTGTTAGCGTTATAGACACACTGATAAGCTGAATTGCAATTCCCGGTAAGGCACAACTCACACTGCGTTCCTTGCCCACAAGGTGCAAGCGGCCCACAACTTTCGCCAAGCTTACGATCTTGCTGACAGCGTTGTGGTATACCTGGTTTGCAATTAAGTCCATTACCACAAGGCGTGCCAATGTCACAGGTTTCACCAAGCCGAGCAGGACTGTGTGAACACTCAAGCGCACCTGTGCAACTTAAACCCGATGCACAACCCACGAATGGATTCGCACAGGATTCACCAGCCATCGCTGGCGCAACACATTTAAACTGAGTTTCATCACAGGTCAGACCCGGACCACAGGGAAAACCCGGACCACAGGCCGTGCCGGGCGTTTGCGGTCGTTCACATAACGTGGTGGTGGGGTTCTGTACCAGCCCGTCATCACAGCCAACTGTGCAATAGGCCGAGCTTTCTTGCGGGCAGGGGACCTGACCGACAGCACTGCAATCCCCGCAGGTTGGGATGGTATCGTAACACCCGACTGAAACGGTCTCGTCTGCAATCGGGGATGGACAATTGATCGTTTTGGGAAAGGGGGAACCGGAATAGCTATTAAAACCGGCATCGCAGGCACCACCACTGGTGCAGGCCGGTTCGAGATGGCCACCGCATGCCCGATCCTCACCACCATTGAAAATGTTGTAACAAAAATTTCGCGTACGACCTTCAGGACCTGCAAGGACATTGTTGGTGAATAAAATCAAAGTAGCCAGTAACATCACTGCAACAAGTATGTGAACATGAGAGGCTCTGAAACAATACATGTAATTGCCTGTTACCCCCTGACTCAGCCGTCCCGCCATCTCAATACTCCTCAATTATTTCTATAATATTTTGTTATTAACCTGCTTACGCAGCAGCACCACTTATTGGATAAACATACAGTGGGATTGTGGAAGAAAATGGCCGTCCTGCCTAGTAACCAAAGGTCGGTATGAACCTAGACGAAAGTCTGTATCGCCCCATACTTTAGTATGTAGTCAAATCATCGATTGGTATAAGAATAAATATATATAGTATTATGCCAGCCATGCAGCCATCTGAATTTGTAAACCAGGCACACAACCAGAAAATTCTGGTTGAACAGGTCAGACTCCTGTATCGATCTTTGTTACCGATACTTGCGGTCAATCTTATTGTCGGTACCGCTATGCTGTTCGGCCTTTGGGAAGTGGTTTCACAAAAGGCACTGACAATCTGGATGTCACTAATGTTGTTTCTGCTAGGTATGCGTGTTGTATCGTATTTCATTTATCGGCATAAATTTACATCGGATCGGGCGCAACGCTATGGCTGGTATTTTGTTATCGGCACGGCTATCACCGGTCTATTATGGGGTGTCGGTGCTGTGGTCCTGTTTCCGGAACAGGAACTTGAGTATCAACTATTTATACTCTTTATGCTGGTTGGGATGGGTGCAGGCTCAGTATCATCACTGACAACTTATCTGCCAGCTTTTTATGCTTTCTTCCCTGTTTCGATGATACCTATAACAATAAAGTTGTTTCTTATTGGCGAGTCGATTCAATTATCACTGGGTACGATGACGATCGCCTATATCATCGCTTTATCTTATTTTGGTCTAAACATTGGCCGCACCATGAAGCAATCACTGAAATTGCGCTTTGAGAATATTGAGCTGGTTGAACTGCTGAAGCAACAAAAAGAAGAGGCCGAGCAATCCAATATTGCTAAATCAAAATTCCTCGCTGCCGCCAGTCATGATTTACGACAACCATTACATGCCCTGACCCTTTTTACTTCAGTACTTAACGATTCCAGCCAGACGCCTGAAAACCGGAATGTTGTCAATCAGATCCTGGCGTCAGCGGAGTCACTGGAAAGTCTGTTTAATGCCTTGCTGGATATCAGCAGGCTGGATGCAGGTACTCTGAAAGTTCGCAAGCAATCATTTCATTTACAGCCATTAATCAAACGTCTGAAGAATGACTTTGAACAACAGGCAAAAGAAAAGGGCCTTAAGATTACCTGGCCGCATGACGATGCAATTATTAAAAGTGACCCGGCCTTGTTTGAACAAATTCTGCGTAACTTCATCACTAACGCGATTCGTTATACAACCGAAGGGAGTATACAGATCACGATTAACGCACAAGAGCAAGACGTACTCATCCGGGTAAGCGATACCGGTGTGGGAATAGCCAATGAACAACAGGAAAAGATCTTTGACGAATTTTATCAGTTAAGTAACCCGGAACGAGATCGCAGTAAGGGACTGGGTCTAGGGCTGGCGATCGTCAAACGTACTGCTGATCTTCTGCAACACAGAATCGAAGTACAATCCGAACCCGGAAAAGGTTCAGTGTTCTCGATTTATGTAGAAAAAGTTGAGTATAGCCATGCTGAAAATGATCACATATTCAACCAGAGCGAATTTTCTCTCACCAAAGACGCCGGTTTCTTTGTCATTATTGATGATGACCGAAGTATACTGGCGGCAACGCAAAAACTACTGCAATCCTGGGGTTACGACATGGTCATGGCGGAAACCCAGGATGATGCCTTGCAACAATTAAAAAATCTCAGCAAAAAACCCGATGTCATTATTACAGATTATCGTCTGCCGAATAACTGCACCGGTATTGAAGCGATACAGGCAATCCAGTCAGAATTTGGAAATGAAATCCCCGCACTGATCATTACCGGGGATACGGCAGTTGAACAACTACGTGAGGTCAATGACAGTGGCTATCAAGTGCTACACAAACCGGTTTCGCCGATCAAACTTCGTGCATTACTGCGAAATCTGCTTCGACAATCGACACGTAACGAAATTTCCTCAAGATAATTTAAGCCCCAGTTTTTCAACTTCTCTTGCAGCCTGAGTTCGGTTAGTGACACCCATGGCTTTTAGGATGGCCGTTACATGCATTTTAACGGTCGGCTCGGCCAGCTGTAATAACGAGGCAATTTTTTTATTGGAATGCCCTTCGATTAATAAAGCCAGCACCTGGCATTGCCTTTGCGTTAAACCAAACACACTGTATTCAATTCCATTTATGTTCTCAGGTTCGGGTTGCATTAGACCCGGTGGCACATAAATTCCACCAGCCAGGATGAGTTTTAATGCGTTTAACATAACCGAGCTAGTCGAATCCTTCGGTATGTAACCCACTGCACCGGAATCCAGTGCACGTTTTACATCACTGGGTTGAGTCGAACCCGATAGAATGACCACAGGTACGGCTGGAAAGTTTTCACTCATGGCGGTCAGAACCGAGAAACCATCCTTGCCGGGCATATTCAGGTCGAGCAACACCAGATCCAGGTCGCGATTCTGTGATACATGTTGCAGGGCATGCTCATAGTTTGATGCCTCCAGAATGCTAATCTGCTCATCCAGGGCATTCAGGACATGCGACAATCCTTCACGGAACAACGAATGGTCATCAATAATGAGTATCTTCATGATTCACTCTTATTTTATTTTTCCAACATTTTTCCATAGTATAGCGGTTTAGCGAACCAACTCACCCATTTGATAACCAACGTTGTTTTAATAATTAGTCTTAATCGGTAAGATGCCCGACTCTCACCGTATAAAAGCCCCTTCATTAGAAAAGGTGGTAATTCAAAGGGTATCGCAAGGCCTTACTGGGTACAGGTTGCGCTAGGTTAGCTAATTGACTTGAAATGGCGCAGGAACAGGGAAATATTCAGATGGGTGCAGTAGACTGAAGCGAGGCAAACGGCGGTTTAAACAGCGCGTTAATCTGGTAGAGCAACCGCTGGGATAACCACGGACAATTAACAACAATAAAGGAATTCTTCTATGGCAAACGGCGAACGTGCTGCCCACTTTACAAATTTCGATGACCGGCGAGAGGATCAGTTCAAGCAGGTCTGGCGCGATGAATTAAACGACGTGTTTGCAGATGTCGCCCGGTATTACGACCGCGCTAACTACGTCGCGAGCCTGGGGCTGTGGGGCTGGTTTCGTAAAAACTTCATCGCGATGATTGACGTGCAACCTGGCCAACAGGTGCTCGACGTGTGTGCGGGCACCAGCGCGATCGGCATTGCGCTATTGCAAAAACAATCCGCGCTGAAGGTCACCGCGATTGATCGTAGCGAGGCGATGCTGGATGTAGGTCAGCAACGTGCAAAAAAGCTCGACCTGCATATCGACAGCATCGTGCATGACGTTCATCAGTTGCCGTTTCCGGATAATCACTTTGATGTGGTGACGCTTCAGTTTGCATCGCGCCATCTGCGCATTTATGACGTCACCGGTGAGATCATGCGCGTACTCAAACCGGGCGGGCATTTTTATCACAGCGACATGCTGCGACCGGCCAGCAAGATTGTTGAAACGCTGTACTACACGTATTTGCGCGCGTGTTTAAATTTTACTGCCCTGATTTTTCGCAGTAACACCGCTGCAGTAAATTGCCGTAAGTATTTTATCGATGCCCTGCAAATGTTTTATTCCGCCGATGAGTTCGATCAACTGCTTTACGAAGCCGGCTTTGTAGACGTGACACATAAAACCCTGTTCGGTGGCATGCTCGGTTTTCACAAGGCCATAAAAAAATAAGCCCGGAAAATAGCCAGGAGCGAACTAGCCCGTGAACAAGGCAGGTCTGTTATGCAACATGAACCAGTTCATGATGGAGGAGTTCAGCCGGCGCACCATCACTGGCCTGCAACAACACACCTTGTTTAAATTAATGCTGCCTGCATTCAACTCGTTTCTGGAGATGAATGTCCGCAAGGAAGTAGAAAAAGATCGCCAGGTCATCCTGCGTGCCGCCGCGCTTTATCAGTCGGGTACCACACCCACCGATGAAGATGTGCGCGGGCTGTTGCAGCAGGCGAAAGCGATCGACCAGGATTTTCTGCGGCAAATATCCGTTTTTCCCATCACCGTCAATATTGACTACGCAGGTATCGAGAAGGTACGGCAACAGCGTGTTCAGCGTTTATTAAACGAGAGCCACCGGATTCTTACCCAATGGGCAAGCACCGCGCAGTTAACGGCAGCGATCGCTGCACTTTATGACCGCGACGAATTCAATGTCATCCTGTATGACATCCTAAATTTGTATAGTCATGAAACCAGGCTGTTAAGTCACTCGGTGCGTATACCTTCGCTGTTGTTCGTTGCACGCGATGCATTAACCCAAAAGGTTTCCGCTACGATGCAGACCGTGGCAAAAAGTCTGGCTAAGGAAATGAGCGGCCGGCTTTACCGGCGCGCCGCACAGGCAGGTCATTGAGCAGGCCGGGTATATCTTAGCGCCATTATTATTAGGGCAGTCTCTGCACTCTAAATGCCAGGCTAATGCGAGCAGATTAAAAACCTCCCAGAAGCTGGTTCTGGGAGTTTAGTCGACGGCAAATTCCAAGGCAGTTAGTTCCAGGGTAACTTGATCTATTAATTGTCCCCTGGTTACGACATCCATGGGACAGTGCCATCAAGCAACACACCATCACTGACACCCGGCGCTTTCATTCCACCCGCCGGTGCCTGGATGACGATGTAACTCAAATCCGTGTCCCCGGTGTTCCACCAGGAGCGTTTGGCGTCGGGTTGCACGCTCACCACTGAACCCTCTTTCACCGGCACGATCTCATCGTCGATGCTCATTTCACCCTCACCTGCTAGGAAAATATAGGCCTCTTCGTGGTTGGTGTGGCGGTGGAAGAAACTCATGCCGGTGCCCGCTTCGATCTTGTTCAGTGAGATTTCCATCGAGTTAAGCCCAACCAGGTCACCCAAAAACAGCTTGCCTTCAATCTTGATGGGTGTGCCCTCTGGCGCAAACACGTTCTTGTTAAGCGTTTTAAAGGCACCGATATTGGCTATTTGATAATTCCTCATCTTGATACTCCTGTCTGTTTGTCTGTATAATGTACAAACATAGAACGTTCATTCCATGTTGGAACGATCGTTCCATTTTGAGACAGAAATGTCAAATCTTTTTCCTGGCTAGCCCAACTGTCTCTAGTGGCGGGTTAAAAGGAATAACCGAACATGGCATGATTGGCATATGGTTGGACCCACTAAACAATTTGATCAGGACGAGGTGCTCGGCAAGGCCCTGCACCTGTTCTGGGAAAAAGGCTACGAGGCGGCCTCGATGCAGGAGCTGGTGAATGCCATGGGTATCAACCGCGCGAGCATGTACCAGACTTATGGCAACAAGTATGAGCTGTATGTGGCCAGCATTGATCGCTATATCGAGAACAGCGTGGCGATGCTCAAACAGACGCTGGACGATCCTGGTTCAACGCTGGAAAATCTGCGCGGTCTGTTTCAATTGCTGGTGATGGGCAGCCTCGACGGAGAGATGCAGGGCTGTTTTCTTAACAACACCGCGATTGAGCTGGGTCCCCATGATGCGACCATGGCGGAGAAAGTGCGTGATGCCTGGGTGCAGTTTGAAGACGTGTTTGCGGTGATGATGCAACGCGCCATCGATGCGAAAGAAATCAAAGCCGATGCCGACCCTCGCCTGCTTGCGCAGTTACTGAATATCAATCTGCAGGGGCTGATCGCTCAGACCAAAGCCAACACCTCGAAAGAAAAACTGTTTGATAGCATTAATGTGTTGATTGGCCTGCTTCGCCGCTAAGCTTCGCTCATCTTAGTTCGATAAGTAAATAATACTTATCCGATATAAAAAAACTTCTTCATTTCGGGAATATTTCCGAGTTCTCTTTGTTATGTACCTTACAAGCCTCTGGTTTCATTTGTGATTCATGCCGGAGGCAATAATAAGTTAATTACATAACTGGAGGTTACCAATGGACAGACGTTCATTTATTCGTATCGGTGTGGCTGGGGCGGCGACAGGTATCATTGCACCACAAATAGTTTTAGCAGGACCACTTAAGAAAAAGATGTCAGCGGGCAATATGGCCGGTGGTGTTTTTTATACTAAAGAGGCACCGGGTCGCTGGAAGAAAAAGGCGGGCGCACACTCCCCTATTATCACCAAAACCGATGCGGGTGTGCAGGTTGTTACCGGCCACCCCATGAAAGCCAATGATCACTGGATCATTAAACATGTGTTGCTTGATAGTGATTTTAATTTTATTGCGCAAAACATGTTTAACCCTTCCAAAGACAAAGCCGCTATTTCTGATTTTTCTTTCTCCGATAGGCCTGGTTATTCTGGTGCTGTATACGCCCTGAGTGTTTGCAATAAACATGATTCATGGTTATCGGTGCTGGAAGTTTAGTGACCGAATTTGAAGGGGAATCGAGTGTTCCCCTTTTTTTAATTTTACGAAGGCTTTTATTGGTAGAGGCTGTTATGAAAAATCAAATATATAAATTAACCGGTGCTGTTCTTTTGTTGCTGGCATTTATGTTTTTGGCACTCCCCGCCAGCATTCATGCGGCGGGTGATTTGACCGCACAACAGGCAATTACGATGACCATTAGTCTCGGCGACAAAGCTAACGCACTGCGGTTTTATCCTGCCAAATTAAACTTTGAGACAGGCAAGCTTTATAAGTTAGTGATTAAAAACCCCAGCCGCCAAAAACATTACTTTAGTGCCGAAGGTTTAGCGCGCGCGGTGTTTACCCGTAAGGTACAGGTCATGAGTGAATCCAACTCAACTCTGACCGAGGTCAAGGGCACCATTAGTGAAATTGAAGTGTATCCCGGTGGCACGGCGGAGTGGTGGTTTGTGCCGGTCAAGACCATGAACGCATCTAAGTTGCATTGCGCGATTAAGGGTCATACTGAAGCCGGCATGATTGGTGAGATTACAATTAAATAAATTGTTCAGGCGCCCATGATGAAAATAATAACAAGTCTTTTAGTTTTTCTGGCAAGTTCGGGTTTAGTTTTGGCAAGCGGCGATCCGGTGGCAGGTAAATCCACCGCTATTATCTGCATTGGCTGTCACAGCATCGATGGAAACAGCACCAACCCCGCCTACCCTAAGCTAGCCGGTCAGGGTGCAGGCTATCTGGAAAAACAGCTTTTCGATTTTAAATCCGGCAAACGTGAAGAGACACATATGACGTCAATGGTAGAGGCCATTACTGAAAAAGATATCCCCAACATCGCGGCTTATTTTAGTCAACAAAAACGACTGTCGATGTCCAATGAAGAACCAAAGAGAAAAGTCGACTCGAGGCTGGGCAAACAGATCTTTGCTAATGGTATCGAGAGCAAAAGCGTGAGCGCCTGTAATGGTTGTCATGGTGAAAAGGCTGAAGGCAATCCGCCAATTAAATTTCCGGCGTTAGCAGGCCAACACGCAGAATACATTACCAGTATGTTAAAAGAATTCCGTAGTGCCCGGCGCCATAATGACCCCGGCGAGATGATGCGCAACATTGCTGAAAATCTGACCGACAGGGAAATAGAATCCCTTGCCAGCTACCTCTCCAGCCTCAACTAACTCACACCAAACACCGATTATAAACCCCTCCCTTACCCCTTGCCGTATTAGAGGGGGTTTTTTCCTGACGACATATCATCAGCATATGTTACACATTGTTATATCTAATATTTATTTCAATTCCCTGATTTCCTTGTAACCACAAATGGGATGTTGCCCGTTAGTAATCAGCAACAACAACAATCCACTTTGGGGAAAAAATCATGGAAAGAATTAGATATACCGTTTTTGGTAGCGCACTTCTGTTTGTCGTGCTCTTAAATCTAACTGGCTGCGGAGGTGGTGGTGCTGATAGCACACCGACACAACAAACTGGCCAGTTTATCGACTCACCGGTTGAAGGTCTGCGTTATGAGACCGTCACACTCAGTGGCACAACCAATTCCAGTGGCGAATTTGATTATATGACAGGGGAAACGGTCACCTTCTATATTGGTGATTTTGCGCTGGGTAGTGCAACTGGCGCAGCACGGATTACACCATTTGAATTGGCCGGTAGCAACATCCCGGTCACGGCGGCTGAAGTCTCAAACGCTATTGATGACTTTTATAATGCCTACGAAGGTGAGAGCAACAATACACCGCTTAATGTCAGCCTCAACATGGCGACCTTCATGCAAACCATCGACCTGGATGGTGACCCTGACAATGGCATCACGATTCCGGCTGAGTTCGCAACAGCAATGAATGGTCAGACCATAGACTTCACTCAATCTTTTTGGGATTTTGAAGATGCGCTCGACGACCTGATTGATCAGAGCAACAGCGATGGTGTTTGGGGTGATTTCCGCGATGTTGTCTGGGCACCGGATGCCATGACGCATATGTATGCAAGCCTGGGTTTAACACCTGTGCAAAGCAATATCACACGCGAAGCCCGTGATGAAGATAATGACGGCACTATCGATTATCTCGAATTATTTGCCTACGATGATCAGGGCCGGCGAATCATGTATGGCGAAGATCGAGATGGCGATGGCACACGTCGAGATCTGGAAAGAGAATATTGGGAATATGCAAGCAACGGCAGAAGTCGTGATATCGCTTATGAAGAAGACAGCAATGGCGAATTACCCGGTGGCCTGACTTACTACGAGCGCTGGACTTACTTCGATGACCCGACTGTCTACTATAGACAAGAGCAAACCTACGAAGAAGATGATGACGGTGATGGTCCTGAGCCTGCGTCACGTCGAATTTATAATGAGAATGGCAACCGGCTTGCGAACGAGACTGTTGATAATGGTGTCATCACCTATCGTGAAAGCTATCAATACGATGCGAATGAAAATCTTGTTGCATCGCTTGTGGATGCAGATGGTGACGGCCCTAACGGCGTGAGTGAGCGTACCGTTAATACTTATGTTAATAACCAATTGGTATCACGTGTAACGGACGCAGGTTCAGATACGCTGGATGATGACACGTTACGCATCACTTATAACTACGATGCCAACGGCCGTTTGCTTAACGAAGAAACCGATGCTGATGGTGCGGGCGCAGGTGGTATTACTTATCGCATTACCTATGCCTACGATGCCAATGGCCGACGTACACTGCTAGAACGTGATACAGATGGTGATGGTGCCGCGGTTACGTCTTACCGTGAAACCTGGGCATACAATGCCAATGGTCGTACCACATCACACACACGTGATAACGACGGTGATCTTACTGCTGCTGTTTACTCAACTGAAGTTTTTGAGTGGAATGCGGGTAATCGTGAGACTCTCTATGAGCGTGACCTTAATAATGATGGTGTCGATTACCGTAGAACCAGCACCTTCAATGCGAATAACCAAATCACTTTATTTGTATCAGATGGTGATGGTGACGGTACTAACGCAAGCAGCGTAACCACAACGGTTTATGAATACGACGCGAGCAACCGCCAGACGCTTCAACAAACCACGAATGTTAACGGCATTACACGTCGTACCATTAATGCCTATCACCCCAATGGCCGTCAGTCATTGTACCAATGGGAAAATGATTCGGACGGTGTATTCCCTACTGGTTCTTATGGCTACCGTTATGAATACAACGATATGGGTCGTCAGACTTTGTATGAAAATCTGCGCAGCGGCCTTGCCACCTCTCGTACCAGTTATGAGTATGATGTAAATAGCAATCAGGTTTCTTATACACGTGATAACGATGGCGATGGTCCGAATCCCGCAACCCGAACCATTGGCAACACCTCACGTGAAGTGGTTGAAAATGGCACGGGTAATATCTTGCGCCGTGAGACTTACACACGTGATGTCAACAACCGATTGATTCGTACCGACATTGATACGGATGGCGATGGTCCTTTAGGTATCACTCAGGTAACGAATGTTACTTATAATACGAATGGTAATCGGACACTTAGTGAAACCCGTGATGCCGGTGTCGTTATCTATCGTTCCACATGGACGTATCAAAATGGTTATCAGCTACTGAGCCAGATTGTTGAATCTATAAGTGAAGGTGGCGGCCCGATTAGTGTCACTTACCGTGAAACCAATACCTATGAAAACGGTAAGCTTGTCCTGGCGGAGGAAGATGAAAATGGTGATGCGGCCAGTGGTTTAAGTCGCACTATTTACGTCTATGATGAGCTGGGCAACAAGATCAGCCGAGAAAGAGATTATGATGGCGTGGATGGATATGCCGATGGTGTTGCCGATGAAGTCACAACCTATGCATACACAGATGTACCAGTTAACTGGAATGTGGTCATCGATGACTAAAGCATGTCATAAATAATTAGAATCATTTTTCTAAACTTCAAGGCCCCTTATAAAGGGGCCTTTTTTTATTCTAAAATAGATCAAACTACTTTCGGTACGCCAATCGATACAACACAGGTAACACTAGCAAGGTCAATATCGTTGAAGAAATAATACCTCCGATCACAACCGTTGCCAGTGGTCGCTGTACTTCGGCACCGGTTCCAACGTTTAACGCCATCGGCACAAAACCCAGGCTGGCGACGAGTGCCGTCATCAATACCGGGCGTAGTCGAGTTAAGGCACCCTCAAAAATCGCCTGTTCTAGCGCAATACCTTTTTCACGCAAGTCACGAATAAAGGACAGCATCACCACACCATTTAGCACCGCTACACCAGATAGCGCGATAAAACCCACCGCTGCAGAAATAGACAAGGGCAAACCCAAAATAGCCAGCGCCGCAACACCACCCGTCAATGCCAATGGCACGCCGGTGAATACCAACGCCGCATCTTTGGCTGAGTTAAATGCCATAAACAATAGCCCAAAAATAATCAGCAGAGTTAACGGCACCACTATCGAGAACCGTTTTGTCGCTGAAATCAATTGCTCAAAGGTGCCGCCGTAATCCAGCCAGTACCCTGCAGGTAACTCGATATTGTTTTGTATTGCTGTTTGCACGCTGCTAACAAATCCACCGAGATCACGGCCACGCACGTTGGCGGTCACAAAGATGCGGCGCTTTCCATTCTCACGACTGATCTGGTTTGGTCCGACAGTAAAGGCTATATCAGCGACTTCGTTTAAGGGAATAGTCTCCGCCGGTTGATGGGCAACGCCTAACATATCGGCATCACCGATAACTTCGCGATCATTTTGCGCCGCCAGGCGAATCGGTAAACGTTTTATCGCATCCATATCGGTACGTAATTCTTCTGGCAAACGCACCACCAAATCAAAACGCTGATCACCTTCGAACACCTGGCTGACGGTTTCACCGCCAACCGCAATGCGTAATGCCTGTTGCACACTGGCGACATCCAGTCCGTAGTACCGCAACCGTTCACGGTTTGGCGTCACCGTGAGCATGGGCAGGCCCGTCGCCTGTTCGGTGCGAACATCGGCGGCACCAGGAACACTGGCCACTACCGCTTCAATTTTCTCGGATAATTCAACCAGGGTGTCTAAATCATCACCATAAATTTTTACCGCGAGATCCGAGCGCACACCCGCGATTAATTCGTTGAAGCGCATCTGGATCGGTTGCGTGAATTCATAACGATTGCCGGGTATTTCCATCGCCGCGGTTTCCATCTCTTCAACCAGCTTTGCTTTAGATTTTCTCTTGTTCGGCCATTCTTCCCTTGGTTTCATAATCACAAATGTATCGGCAACACTGGGCGGCATGGGATCGGTCGCGACCTCAGCTGTGCCTAGCTTGGTAAACACATGCGCTACTTCTGGAAATTTTCGCAAGCGAGCTTCGAGGATCGTTTGCATCTCCACTGCCTGGGTTAAGCTGGTGCCCGGTATACGTAAAGCGTGAAGCGCAATATCACCCTCATCCAGGTTAGGAACAAATTCAGTGCCGAGGCGTGTCGCCTGTACGCCGGATAATATAACCATCGCTATCGCTACGGTCACCACCGGCCAGCGACGTTGCATCACGAACTGCAGGGCAGGCGTGTAAATATTTATTGCCCATTGCATAAAACGGTTTTCTTTTTCACTGACCGGTCCGCGCACAAACAGGGCAATGGCTGCTGGCACCGCGGTTAGCGAAAGAATGAGTGCCGCTAACAAGGCCGTTACGACGGTAAAGGCCATAGGGTGAAACATTTTTCCTTCAACACCACTTAAGGCAAAAATAGGGATGTACACGATCATAATAATCAGCACACCAAATACACTAGGACGTATTACCTCGACGGTGGCTTCACGGACAATGCGTAAGCGCTCTTTCAGTGCCGGTACACTGCCGTGCATCGTTTGATACATCGCAAGATGGCGCAAACTATTCTCGACAATGATTACCGCACCGTCGACGATCAAACCGAAATCGAGTGCACCCAGGCTCATCAGGTTACCCGATACTTTCGACTCCACCATACCCGTGATAGTCATTAACATGGCAACAGGTATCACTGCGGCCGTTAATAAAGCTGCACGCCAGTTGCCTAATAACAAAAACAAAATAACAATCACCAGTAACGCGCCTTCGGCGAGATTTTTTTCTACCGTGGCAATGGTTTTGTCAACCAATGAGGTGCGATCATAAAGCGGTATCAACTCAACGCCTTCGGGTAATGAAGGTTTGATAGACTCAAGTTTTTCTGCCGCGGCGCGCGCAACCTGTCGACTGTTTTCCCCAATCAGCATAAATACCGTGCCCAAAACTACTTCTTTACCATTCTGGGTTGCCGCGCCACTACGCAGCTCGCTGCCGAGTTTTATCTCTGCCACATCCTGTATTGATACCGGCACGCCATTACGCTTGGTAATCGTGATCTGCCTGATGTCGTCCAGTGTTGCGATCTGACCGGGTGAACGAATCAGATATTGCGCTCCGAAACGTTCGATATAACCGGCACCAGTGTTCATATTATTATTAGCCAGGGCGGTCATAACATCCTGCAATGTCAGATCGTAGGCGATAAGCTTGTCGGGGTACGGCAGGACATGAAACTGTTTGGTATACCCGCCGATGGTATTCACCTCAACCACACCCGGTGTCTGTCGCAATTGCGGCCGCACGATCCAGTCCTGCACGGTGCGTAAGGTCATGGGATCATGTTGCGCGCCTTCTTTACTGGAAACGGTATACATAAATATTTCACCAAGGCCAGTGGCAATCGGTCCCATGGTCGGTTCAATACCCGGTGGTAAACGATCTTTGACTTCGGACAGGCGCTCGTTGATCAACTGGCGTGCTAAATAGATGTCAGTGCCATCTTTGAAGATGACCGTGACCTGCGACAAACCATAACGCGAGACAGAACGCGTGTAGTCGAGACTTGGTAATCCGGCCATCGCCGTTTCGATCGCGAAGGTAATACGCTGTTCCGATTCCAGTGGTGAGTAACCGGGGGCTTCGGTATTGACCTGTACTTGAACATTGGTGATATCAGGCACAGCATCGATCGCTAATCGATTAAAATTATAGATACCTAACCCTGTCAACGCAGTAACGATGGCCAGCACAACCCAACGGTGTGCCAGCGAAAAGGATATGATTCGACTCAACATAATTGCGTCCCTAAAATTCGTAGTAAACGATCCACATTAATGATCATGACTGGCACCGGATTTTTCGATGTCGGCTTTAATAAGGTAACTGTTAGCCGTGACGTACTCTGTGCCGGGGTCAATTCCGCCGAGGACTTCGACCCACTCACTATTACGCTTGCCGAGCTCGAGCATACGCACTTCATAGGTATCACCAAACTTTGCATACACCACACGAAAGTCACGAAAGGCTTGTATCCCAGACTGGCGTACCGCGAGATCAACCTTATATTCTGCTACCGTGACATGTCCCCGCATAAACTGCCCAGGGCGTAAGGCACCGTCTTTGTTTTCCACCTCTATGCGTGCACGTGCACTTTGACTGGCATGTGCGGTTAGTGGAGATATCCAGTCGATCTTGCCGATACGCTGACCTTGTCCTTCAAGCGTTTCGATCATCACTGTTTGACCTGTTTTGACTTTATTCAGATCACGGTTGAATACATCCAGCTCAACCCAGACGTTAGAGAGATCGACAATGATAAACAGTGGCTCGTCACCGGTAGACTCACCTACCTGAATATCTCGTCGCACAATAAGACCATTGATGGGCGCTTTGACCATATAGGTTTGCAGACTTTCATTACTTTGTACTGTCGCCAGGACTTCACCCTTGGTTACAACTTCACCCAGTTCACGGCGAATTGATTTCACTACGCCGGCAAAGCGAGGACGGATACGTGACAAGCGGTTCGGATTGGTATGCACCTGACCGGATAATGTGCGGGTTTCATTTAGAATAATCGGGCCAATAACGTCAGTTTCGATCTCCATGGCTTTTGCCGTTGCAACAGGAATGGTAGTACGCCCTTCAAAATTATCGTAACGCCATTGATAGGTTTGCTCCGCGTATTTAGCCGTTACTTCAACTTCAAAAGAGTGTGGCTCATAAATTACAGCTGCACCTTTTAAGTAATCCTGTTGTGGATTAAAACTTATGTCATCGGTCTTATTTCCAGTTCGATGTAACTTTATATTTAAAGACACGTCTTTTGGCTCAAGCGGTTCTTCATCGTGATAGGCGTAGATATGAAACTCAGGTGGAACACCACGTTCAAAGATGGTCATCTCTAGTTCAAAACCATCTTTTTCCAGAATACGGCCGCCATGCGGACCTTTGCGCATTTCTTCTTCGGCATGTTCATCGTGTCCATGTCCGTGACCACCACCATGGCCCCCGTGGCCTTCATGTTTCTCTCCTGACACAATCCACACACTAATCAGGATGGTGATGACAATAATGGCCAGTATACTTATTTGATTACGGTTCATTTTGTAACTCCTGTCGCCGAACTTACACTGGATAGGCGTGCACCAGTCAGTCGATCTATTTCAATTCTATAACGGTGGTAATTTGCCGACATCACAATGACCTCGAGCCGTGCATCAAGCAAGGTGCGCTGTGCATCGGTTAATTCGAGAAAGGAATAACGTCCTGCGGCATAACCTTTTTCATACTCGCGCAAGGCTTGCTTCGCTTCAGGAAGAATCCTTTCACTCAGCACCTCAACTGCTTTATAGGCATGCTGCAGTTCCTGGTAGACTTCATATAAACTGACATACAGAGCGAGTTTTTGTTTTTCGTAATTGAAAGGCTCCTTCTGAAGCTGTAAATTTTCAGCCTCTATGTCAGCGGCCGCACGTGAATTTAGGCCGAAAGGTATATTTGCTGAGAATACAAATGCATTGTCATCGGTCGCACTGAAATTTCGCACACCTGCAGTAAACGCCACATTGGCACTTTGTTTTGCTATTGCAAGGTTAAGTCTTGCCTCAGTGAGCCGCTTAGCAGTTGCAAAGCGGACTAAATCAGGATTTAGCTCTAATAATGTTTCGAGTTGTGAAAATGGGGCCACGGCTTCAAGCTCAAATAAACCGCCCTGAGCAGTCGTAAATTCAGGTTTGGTCTTGCCCCACATACTCGTCAGTTTCACTCGCGTTGTGGCCAGCTCGTGTTCTGCATGCTCTAGCTCGATCTCTGCTCGCGCAAGCGCAATCGAAATGCGACGTCTCTCTGCCACCGGGCTACGTCCTGCTTTTACCCGCTTATTTACAACGTTATAAGTGCGCTTTGCCAACGTTAGTTTATCATTTGCAATGACAAGCCTGTGCTGATCAATAATGACATGAATAAAACGTCGTACGGCCTCTGATAATATGTCCAGACGTTTTGCATCTTGATTATTACTTAACAATTCGAATTTTCGTTGTGCCACGTCACCACGTAAGCCGGCTTTATCACCCAACTCAAAAACTTTAGAAAGGCTTAGTGTCGTCTCCAAAGTATCACTACCTTTTCGAGTACCGCTTCCTGCAAAGTTCTCCAATTCAAGGTTAACACTCATCGGTGGTGTTTGACGTGCTAACCGGATCCGCGCAGCCGCACTCAGTGCTTCAAAATCATTTATCCTGAGTTCAGGATTTTTTTCCAGCACAGACACGATGACCTCATCGAGCGTTAATACATCTTGTGCTGCCTGTGTATTTAGGGATGTTAATGCCAACAGTAGTGGCATTAATAAATAGATAACATAACGCATTGCATACCTTCTTCGGGAGTAAAAACCCGATCAATAAATCTATAACATGGTTAATACAATCACTGCGTCATTGCGCGTATGCAATTGCATAAAGCGTGACGGATCAACCGAAGTTTTTTTGATTGGATTAGTGCTGTGGAGGTGCGCGTAGGAGCGGAGTGAAGTACCGGTGTCTTGATCGGAGATGCTGGGCTGACTTAACAGGTGCTACATAACCTATTAGTCTGAGTAAACAGATAACAAGCAAACTAAACAGGGCAAACGCCAAAATAGGTAGAATATCCTCATCCAGCTGTTTTTTGAGTATGCCTGTCGATTTCGCTTCCAGGACCGTGACATTGTCATGATGATCCTGTTCGACCACGTCATTGAATATATGAATATCCACGCTATGAGCATGATGTGCTTCATGGGTATCGGTAGTATGAAAATGCAAATGAGCCTGAAGCAAGGTCAGGAAAAACACGGTGATAGAAAGCAATACGATGATTGCCCGGGTTGAAGCCGATTGGTTGCGCCAGATTTGCATCCGGCAAGTCTAGCAAATAATCGAACAACCCGCCACGAACTAGTAACCGGGATTATCCATAAACATGTATCAAACTTCGGAAATGTCACTTAAAACATAGGGTTGCCTGCTTGCGATGCACTTAAATAGCGCATAAACTTTCTGTTATGCAACGTACCTCTAGAAAAAATAGCAACTGTCGATTACCACTTACCGAACCACCCAAAAGTATTTGTATTCTGCGCCTGTCAGCGATAGGCGATATCACCCACGTTCTACCAATGGTGCGGAGTATCCAGCACCAGTGGCCCGAGACCAAAATCACCTGGATCATTGGCAAAATGGAGGCCCAGTTAGTCGGCGACATTCCTGATATCGAATTTATTGTTTTTGATAAATCAACAGGTCGGGCAGCGTTTGCAAAACTACGTCAACAACTCAAGGGCAGGCGCTTTGATGTACTACTGCATATGCAAATCTCATTGCGTGCGAGTCTGGTCAGTCTTCTTGTCAAAGCACCGATCAAGCTCGGTTTCAACAAAGCACGTGCCCGTAATCTACAATCGCTATTTACTAATCACCAAATTTCTCCAAAATCGGATCGGCAACACATGCTTGATGGCGCACTCGAGTTTGCTCACGCACTTGGCATTAAAAAAGATGTTATCGAGTGGAATATTCCTATTCCCACAGACCCCGAGTACCTGGCCAGTGTCATCCCGGGCAATAAATATATGGTGATCAACCCTTGCACCAGTGCGAGGGCGAGAGATAAGAACTGGCGTATCTGGCGGGCCGACTCCTACGCACAATTAGTTGATTTTATTTCTGAAGAATATGAATTACCCGTGGTGTTAACCGGAGGACCGGACCAGGCTGAAATTCAGTATGGCGAAGCAATCACCACGCTATCGATGCATAAGCCTATTAATTTGATTGGCAAGACCTCGCTGAAACAATTACTCACTATCCTGGATAATGCCGAAGTCGTCATTGCGCCTGACACTGGTCCCGTTCACATGGCTAATGCCTGCGGCACGCAGACTATTGGTTTGTACGCAGGTACCAACCCGATGCGTGCCGGACCTTACAGTTATCTTGATGATGTGGTTAATGCCTATCCCGAAGCCGTCAAAAATGAATCAGGCAAGACGGTTGATCAGGTTCATTGGGGAAAGCGTGTGCGGGATCCTAAGGCGATGGATCTGATTCGGGTTGATGATGTTACCCGTAAACTCAAACAAGTTTATCAAACTTAAACGACTGCATTAAGCTTTACGTGCAATAATTTCTATTGAGTACTCACCCTCACTCTGTATTTCATCACTCATGCTAACATAGCCTTCATCACATACTTTGCAGTATTCAATTTTGGCATTCGGTAACATACGCTCAATAAATGGAAGCAACCCTACTGTATCTGGTAATTCATCTCTATCTGGTAAGAAAAAGTGTGCATGATCATCATTAAAACGTGATGGTAAGGTTTTCTTTTTTTCGTATAAGTCCCGGTGTGGCAAATATAAAATAAGAAAACCATCTTTTTTTAGAACGCGCCACCAATTGACAATGGCCGTTTCTATGTCTGGCAAGTGTTCTAGTAAATGGCTGGAATAGACAAAATCAAAAGTTTCATCGTCCAGACCTTTTAGATAATGTGCATCGCCGTGCTCAAAATCCCAACCAACGACACCTTCAACGACAGGATCACCACCGTAGCCAATATCCAGACCTTGCCCCTGGCAGTATTTGTCAAAGAAACCTTCTCGTTGTCGCCGGGCCCTTGACTTGCCTGATTCACCTGTAGATGGGCGTCGACCTAAAAATGGTAACCGCCCAAACAGATTATAGCGTATTTTACGAACATAATCTTTGATCTTTTTTTCAGACTTTCTTGTCGCAGGCATAGGTGAAAATAAATTATACCGTAACTTTTTATAAAGATTTTTGATCATGTTCGCTCCAACAATGTCACTAATTCTTCAAACTTTGAAAAACATAACTCGCTCGATAAGTCTGAAGTTCCAAACTTGTTACCACACTCGTCAACCTCTAAACCAGGCTCAAAACACGCAATATGGATACAATCAACAGGATCAACAATTTCCGGGCGAGTATAGGTAAAAATACCCAACGTGGGGCATTTTAAACCAAAAGCCAGGTGCATAATAGACGTGTCACCCGTAATAATAAGCCCGATTGTCTTAATAATCGCAGCTACATTGGAGAACTTCTCCAACGGCAGGACCGAGTATTGCAAGTCCCCTTTCGCTTCACTCGCGAATTCTTCGACGAGATGAGCCTGCCCCGGGTTGGTTAACACAACAGGGTGATATGAATAACGGTCCTGGATATTTTTTGCTAAAGTAACAAAATTATGGATAGGCCAGTTTTTTTCTTTTGCGCCCGTTCCAAGATTCAGCACAACCATTTTTTTTGGTTTATCGCTTAACCACTGTTTTGCAAATGCAAGGGATTCCTGACTACAAAAGTAACTCGTGCCCTGACGTATATTGGTTATGCCTAATGGCGCTAGTATTGTTCCAAACGCTAACGTCCAGTTTTCGCATAAGCTAGGATGATCGACATGGATATTGTTTGCCTTGCGTAAAGCCTTAGTATGATTAAACCCCAAACGAAGACGAGCATTAATAAGTCTCGTCATCTTAGGACTTGCGCCACCTGAGTAGAGATTCACACACAGGTCGAATTTACGACGACGTAAAATTAAAATGCTTTTTATAACAGTACTGAAATATTTAAATACTGGTTTCTTCTTACGGCTAAATACAAAAACTTCATCAATAGCAGGATGGTTTTCTAACGCGACTACGCTGGCAGGATCAACCACAACGGTTAGTTTAGACTCAGGAAAACGTTCTTTAATGGCTTCTAATAATGCAATCCGTATAAATACATCACCGATCAATCCCCAACCAAGAATACAAATTGTTTTAATCTGGGCGAGTTCATTGCTGGGGATAAGTGTTTTAGTACTCAAGTACTTACCTGTATATTTTTCATCTATAATTATATCTCACACTATTTACGCAAAACGGCAACAAAGTTTCCATCTGCTTCTTCGAATTCTTTGTGAATTTTATACTCACTAAAACCTACTCTTCTGGCGATCTGCTCAAGACCTTGCGCAGTAAAAAGGTGTAAATGCTCCAGCGGTTTAAGCGCGCCCCAATCACATTTTTTACTAATTGCCTGTTCACAGCCTGCATCGGGTGTCTGCAACACGACAATACCACCCGGTTTTAGTACTGAATAAATTCCGGCGACATCTTCTACTACATCTTCAAAATGTTCTACGACGTCAATACCCGTTATGACGTCAAACATATTGTCGCGTAAATATTTTTTTCTTGTATCTTCAAATCGCTCAGTAAATACCTGTGATTTGTATTGTGGGTAGGTATTCAGAAACGGCGCCATCAATTCCGGTACTAATTCAACCCCATAAGGATTCCAGCCACGCTCATGTGCTACGCCCAGTAGATAACCACGATTGCAACCAATATCGATATACTCTACCTTTTTGTTATCGTTATTTATCTGTTCAGCAGTAAAATTAATGATCTGCCGCGCACGCTCCATTGCATCATCAAAATTACGGTACTGGTGTAATTTTCGAAATGGCGCAAACAACTTTCGCCGAAATGATTTAAGAAAGTCACCACTATAGGCTTTATACAGATCTTCTGCCTGAAGTAGCCGATCTATATATATAAGGCCACACTGTTCACAACGAACATAATCCTGTCGGTCTATATGACAATATGGCTTGGTTTGAGTAGCTGACTGGCAGACGATGCAATCACGCATATGACACCTTTAAAATGACGACAGTGGTTATGAGCTCAATTATGAGCATATCTACGGTGAAAATCACGAAAAAGAAATTATAATCGTCCAGAAAAAAATCTGAAATTATGCCACTTACTCAGAACAGTATTTTTTATGCCTAACGAAGGAGGTGTTCCTTTATAAAAAATCGTATCCGTATCATTCCAGACCCATACTTTATACTTGTTTTCAACCATCCAGTCCGTTATTGCGCCAATGTGGGGATTAATATAATCGCGACATTGTGTCTCAAGCGAAATCACCATTGGGCGACTCACCATTCGTGACAAGACCTTCCACTCACCACCCTCAATGTCAATTGAAACAACATCATAGCGGCCTTCATCAACTTCTGAAAAATCACGACACTCCACCTTAACACGCTGTGCTTGTTCTTTATCAAGCCCATCATGATCAATTGCCGGCGTATGGTTAAGCTGAGCATCAAATGTCGATGCACCCACCATGCATAATTCCATTTCACCGTTATAATCTGAAACAGCAAAATCCTTTAATACGACGTTTGGGTAGTCTTTAGTTTCTTTCCTTATTTCCTCACAAAATTTAGGCACCGCCTCATATAAATCACAATTCACGCCATCCACGCAAAAATGTCTGAGTGCCGATTCCTGAAAGGATAAGACACCAACTTCCGCTGCGGTCTTAACCGGTAATCCTACTTTTTTTACAATATCATATAAAACCGTGTCCATATCAGCACCTTAAACCATACAATTTTAGGATAATACGATGAAATTTATTAACTGCTACTTTGTCGTCTTGTTTAAAAACTTTACACATGCATTAAACGCCATATCGACAGAGATTGCGAGTATCCCCATTGACTCTCGAGCAGATTCTTCATTGGTTTTAACATATAAAAATTCCCGCTTCCCGGAAGGCACATAGGCTCCGCTATCGCTTGGAGAAATATCACCAAACAAGGCAACCAGATTGGTACCTACTGCTCCGGCAATATGCATTGGCCCAGTGTTTGGTACCACAAGTATACTCATACGTGCCAACATCGCCTTATACCGCTCAAAATCAAGTGCTGGAACAAATAGTTTTACCAGCCCATTACTCGCGGCAACTATTTCTTCACCCAAGTTTCTATCTTCAGGCATTAAATCCATGACAATAGCCAATTTTATATCGTGCTCCACAGCATGCTCATAAAGCTGAATCGCTAATTGTCCAAAACGCTCAACAGACCAGGCTTTTTCTGTTTTATGCTCCAAGCTGCGCCAGATATTTTTTTTCAAACCACTAAAGCTCGGATGGAATCCAATAACAACCGTATCATCGTCAATCCCTTGTGAAGCAAGCAACTGCTTTGCACCATGGGTTCCCTGTTCATGAACAGGTAACCAGATCCACTCATGTGTTGCCCCTTGTTTAATCTCACCTACTACCAACTCTAAACATAGTTGCGCATAATTCTCGACTACCGGTTTTAGCGTTAGTTGGTGAATAGTGGCATTCAATTGATTATAAAATTTCTTTGTACTCGTATTTAACTCAAAGCAATAAACCTCAGTATAAGCCACCTCATTTATTGCTTTAATTAATTTATTACGCTGAAAATACTCAAAAATAGATTTTCGTTTATGTACATATAAAACCTTCACTCTGGAATTAAAACCTTGCAATAAGCGTTTCCCATCAGGACTTGTCAATACATCAATCCAGGCAGTCGGGTATTTTTTTAAAAGCGCACTCACTGCCGCCGTTATCATTACGATGTCACCCGTTCGCCCCAGACGAATAACTAAAATACGTGGCACCGCCATTTAAAAATCCTTTCCCTTGAATTTGCAATAACGCAAATACCACCCTGAGGTCTTCTTTTTAAATGCAGAATTACTTGTATTGGGAAACATTGTTATACGCCGAATCCGATATCGATCAGTAGCAGCATTAAGCGGTCCATTTACGGTGCCAATACCAAATAAATACCCCGCTTCAGACACCAGGTCAGACTCACGATCAGTATAATCACCGTATGGATAGGCAAATGAAACCACTTCTTTTTTAAGAATTTCTTCCAGGTGTTTTTTTGAGTTGAATATCTCATCTCGCGCCTGTATATCATTCAGCTTAGACAAGTGCGCATGTTCAACGCCGTGTGAACCTATTTCAATACAGCCACTTTGTGAACATTCTACTAATTGCTCATTATTCATAAGGGGCCATTCTGGCTCACCCATTTTCACGTCCCAATGATTATTTAATGTATTTCGATTTGTTAATGCAAAAATAGTTGCCTTTGCTTTATGTTTTTTCAACAAAGGTAATAGATTTAAATAATTATCCTCATAGCCATCATCAAACGTAAGTAACACAGGTTTACGAGCCGTGACGCCGTTTGCGATATCTTCGAAGGTTACTGTTTGATAGCCGTGTTTTTTCAATGATAAAAGCTGCTGCTCCATATCTTTGACAGTTACATACATGTTAACCATTGAATTATCAGGTGGTGATTCAACTACACGATGGTAAGTCAGTATCGGAATTTCCTTAAAGCGTTTTAAATATTGATCGACCATTGCCAATCGGTACGTTTGCATAACCGATTGATACACAGTCTCAGATGAGTAATCCGCTATAAAATCATCATAGCGGCTAATATCTACGCTCACTTCACCACTAATGAATTGTTCTATATCTCGCTTAAATTGAGTGAGGTCTAACTTTTTATAGTCGCTACAGTCACCAAAGTTCGTTGCCTTGGCGTCCTTAATATTCTTCTCAGTAATCCAGCCGTGATACGTATTTTCACCAACGGCCAAAACAGGCTTACCCGCCTGCATCGCCTCCATTGCGACTCTTCCCGCACCGATAATTGCCGTCGCTCCAGTCAAATAAGACTCTACATTATCGACAAACCCTTCGAGCCTGACATTTTCAGGCAAGTTGTTTCTAAGCTGATCCGTCAGAGGGCCCCCGACCATTGTAAATTGTGTCGACGGAAAGGCCGGAGCGATATGGTGAATGATATGTTCAGCCAATTCACCTTTAGGGCCCGTGAACCGACCAATCCATACAATTTCAGTCGATGGCATTTCGGACAAGATGAATCTCCGCATTCTGAATATTTAATTCATCGCGTAAATGAAACTGAAGATGCTCACAGATCACCATAATATGGTCACCATAAACATTCGTTCGTTTACTCGAGGCGTGTACACTCTGGCGACCATGCACAGTTGACACGTATGTCACTGAAGTAACTTTCTGCACAATATTCGCCAACCAACTCGCTGCACGCGAGTGAGCATGAATAATATCGATGTTTTTATCGCGACAAAGTTTTCGTAACTGAATAATGTTTTTAAGTCTGTTTAAATATCGACGATTATGAATATTCATGGGTATATATTCTGCTTCCGTACTGACTGTTAGTGTGTCAGAAACGATATAACAACGATGGCCTTGCCGTAATTGCTGCCGACACAATGTCGCCACGAACACTTCCGGACCGGTTAAGTGGGTTTGTGACATTAAATGCAAAATATTCATATCTATGATATTTACATCTATTTTGGCAACAACTTTATTGCCAGCCCTTTGACGCTTTCAACATCGGGCCATGAACCGTCAGGGTTAATAGCAATTTCGTGTCGGTCAAACCGAGGCCAGTAACGAAACGGTGCGGTACCATATCCGTCAACCACGGAAAAAAGTCCAACACTTGGAACGCCACCGGCAATAGCCAGATGCCTGATTCCCGTATCATTTGATACCACTAAGCTCGCGCCACGTATAAAGGCAATCGTTTCGTCGATATCATTTATTTGTTTCGCGCTAACATTTTTCTGGTATTTAAAGTGACTCAAAATATTTTGAACTGATTCATCTCCACTGACGCCTTCTAATACAAAATGATCCATATCAGAATATTGGCTCGATAGTTCATCAATCAAATCAATAAAATGATCATCTGGCCAACATTTATATTGAGTCGAGGCACTGGTAAAATACACAATATAATCACGTTCCGATTTATAAATACTCCCCGGTAGATCAAACACCAGTGGCATTGACGTCTTATGCCCCAGGACATTTAACAAGTCCGTCATGGCTTCGGCTTCAAAACGCATGTCAGAACGCGGTATCGTTACATCATAAAATAGATATTTCTGGAAGGCATGATAAGGAAAACCAAGTTTAAGCGTGGCCGAGTTCAATTTTGTAATCCAAAAGGATCGTGACGTCGCCGCTAAATCGAATATTAAATCATGATGGCCCAACTCTTTTGCCACCTTAAGTTGTTGCCTTTTTGAAACATGTCGCTGATCACTGCCTATCGCGATATGAACCCGATCCACCATATCTGTTGGTGCACCACGCGTATAATTTGACACCAGACTCAAGGTTATTTTTGCATTTGGAAAGAATTTGCGGCATTCGTGAATAAACGGGCGCGTAAGCACCATATCGCCCAGAGCCGCATGGCGTATAATCGCTATTGACTCAACTTTTTCGGGCTCAATCTCACGAATTCGCTGTTGTGCCGATTTTGATGCCCAGGCACCACCTACATACCAGAAACGCATAATAGCTGCTCTTATTTATTCTATTTAATTATACTTGGGTAATTATTATACTAGGCTGAATTTTACAAGTTTGGCCGCTAAATACATAGCCAAAACTAACGGTTCTATGCATATGTAGGCACATGTGGACAGATGAAGGCAGATGATCCCGATTCCAGAAAAAATACTCATAATTCGTAACGATAAACTTGGTGATTTCTGTTTGTCTTTACCGACATTTGCCTTGCTCAAACACTGTTTACCCTCTGTTGAATTGCATGCCCTGGTTCCGGGTTATACACAACCTATAGCCGAAGCTTGCCCCCATATCGATAAAGTGATTATTGATCCCGGCTCTCAAGCGGACAAACACGCTATGTCTGAATTGAAGAGTACCTTGCAAGCTGAAAACTACCCTGTTGCATTGACGCTCTTTTCAACCACGCGCATTGGACTATTATTATCGCGAGCCAAAATACCCACACGGATTGCACCTGCAACAAAAATTGCTCAGATATTTTATAATCATCGGATTCGTCAACGCCGGTCACAGTCATTAAAACCAGAGTATGAATATAATTTAGACCTCGCAAAAGCGTTGTTACGCTTGGTACAGATTAATTGTGACTTTTCTCCACTATCACCTTATTTAATTTATCCTGAATTAGAAATAGCTCAGCTAAGAGATGCTTTTGTTGAACAGTATAATATTACCGACAAGCGATTGATATTCATTCACCCAGGTAGCGGAGGTTCAGCAAATAATTTAGATCTGAATCAATTTTCAGATCTGGCTCTGGCACTTTCTAATAATGATCAGTACTACATCGTCATCTCTGCAGGACCAGGTGAGTATGATATCGCTCATGAGGTCGCTGCAAAATTAAATCGGGCAAAGCTAAATCAGGCACAAGTACAACATTGTGTATATGAGTCACGCGATGGACTAACACAGTTTGCAAAACATATTGCTTTTGCCGATCTTTTTGTAAGCGGATCAACCGGGCCGTTACATATTGCGGGTGCTTTGAATCGCCCCACCGTCGGCTTTTACCCTAATCGTCAATCTGCTACACCGCTTCGCTGGCAAACCTTAAGCCAGGATGATCATCGTTTAGCCTTCTCGCCACCAGGCAATGCGAATAAAGAAGATATGTCGTCGGTTAATTTAGAAAATGCGATAACTGAAATAAAGAAATTACTTACTCGACTTTAAGCTTTAGATTTTTCCAGTGACGTCTTTGTGCGTATCCAGAGATCGGCATATTTGGCAAACGTTGAGTGCGCTGACAATAATGCCAACAAAAAACCCTGTTTGCCGTCTAAAAACCCTGCCTTCAATAGATACATCTTTATAAAACAGCCGATGCCATGCAATACACCGCTTATCAGTGAAGCGCTTTTCCCCGACTGTTTACGGTGTACAGCCCACTCTCGTGCATAACCTGCCGACTTAACTAAATAGTGCTCAAGATCTCGGTAGGTATAATGCAAAAGAT